>JDSF01000196.1_pt1 | contig 39622 bp, 44 predicted proteins | sample 199441 | NCBI WGS metagenome assembly JDSF01 (sample SAMN02592751, study PRJNA231836) | bioreactor metagenome | isolation source: continuous culture bioreactor denitrification-DNRA | place: Germany: Bremen
AATTATAAAAGAAAGAAATCCTCCTTTGTAAAGATCAAGCTGACAAATGTATGTTTTTGGTGCTGAGCGGTCGTGTGGGCGTGTATAAAGCACATGACAAAGGTGAAACCATAATTACCGAACTAGGATGTGGAGAGTTCGTAGGCGCGATTTCCTTCTTTTCAGGTATGAAAGAAGACGTAAAAGTTCTGGCAATGGAAGCCACAAAAGTAGTCCGAATAAATGAGAGTAATATTGATGAGTTTATTTCTTCAAATCCGAATCTTATAATTAAACTAATGGCTAGATTAAGCGACAGTATTCGGTCAGCCAATGAAGCGTTCTCACATACAGCAATCGATAAAGTTGTTTATAAAGAAGGTTTAGCTGTAGCCCCTCCTGATATATTGGAAGGAAAAATGCTTCCAACTGGACATTTAAAGTACCCTCAGAAAATAGGGGAGGATCATTTGAAGTTTCTTTTTGACAAAAAGATTAAATGCCCTGTTTGTGACAAAGACTTTAGTGTTTACCAGATCAGGCGATCAAAACTAAGGCTAGTAGAGAACAGAAGAGATTTTAGGAAGCTTTACGATGGATTTGATGAGAGTTGGTATGATCTATGGGTATGTCCCCATTGTCACTATGCCAATTTTCATTATGAGTTTTTTAAAGTTACAGGTCTACAAAAAATGGAATTGAAGCAGAAGCTCCTTATGGTGGAATATCCTTCAGGGAAAATTGAAATGTTAAAGAAGACTTATGACCAAGTTTTCCACGATTATTATCAAGCTTTGGCGTGTAAAACCATTATGAAATCATCGAGTTATGAAATGGGACGGTTGTGGCTACGTGTAGCATGGCTTTATCAAGACTGTGATCATACAGAAATGTATGAAATGGCTTACAGTCAAGCGAGGCAGTTTTATTGTGATGGTTGGTTCAATACAGCAAGGAGTATGGATATTGCTGAAGAACAGAAATTATGTGTTTTAATAGGTGAGATGTATCTGGCAGATGAGGATTATCAGAACGCTAAGAAGTTTTTTCTTTATGGGTATAAAGAACTTAGTGGGGAGCAAGGCGATGAACATTGTTGCAAGAAACCGCTTAGAGGATGTAAAAGAATTAATTTCCAAGATGGAACAGTAAAAACTAAGGAATTCTTGTAAATTAGAAAAGTATAATTATTCACAGTGTTAGTAATTTGTTTTCTTAAGTTAATAAGATTATATATTTGGCTTCGAGATTGCTATAAAATAGCCTAAGAACTTTAATAATCTGTAAAAATACTAAAATGCCTCTTGCAAAACTCTTCGTTTCTCGTTACACTAACTAGAGTTAAAACTTAATAGGACCTTTAAATTAGTCCGAGAGACTAAAAAGGAGTGTGACGAGATATGCGTATTTTTGCGACCATATCTGTTATTTGTGTATGAAAACCAGCCTTTTGTCCTCGACAAGAGGCTTTTTTGTGCGAAAAAACAGGACAGTTGTTAAATGTTCAGTTACATTCAGTCCAAATATCAGGATGAAGACAAATAACGGAGGTTAACTATGAAAGGCATTATATATCTAGAAGACGGAACAACGTTCCTTGGCAAAGGCTTTGGCAAAAAGGGAACAGCGGTAGGAGAGCTTGTGTTCAACACATCTCTGACAGGGTACCAAGAAATTTTAACAGACCCATCGTATGCTGGACAAGTCATTACACTGACTTACCCACTCATTGGTAACTACGGTGTGAATCAATTCGACGAAGAATCTACTAAGATCCATGCAAAGGGACTTGTGGTAAAGTCATTCGAAGAGAATCCATCAAATTATCTGTCAGAAGGCTCAATCGAAGACATGCTAATTGAAATGAATACAGTAGGCGTTTGTGATGTGGACACAAGAAGCATTACAAGAAAAATTAGAAACAAAGGTGCTGTAAAGTGTGTTATCTCGAATGAAGAGCTATCTCTAAAAGAACTTCAAGAACACCTTGATTCTGTAGAGTTAAAAGGTGACTGGATGAAGGAATCTGGTACACAGGAAATCATTAGAATTCCTGGTAATGGCGCTAAAGTTTCGGTAATTGACTTTGGTATTAAGTCAAACATTCTTAGACACCTAAAAACGAGAGACTGTGACATTACAGTATTCCCATACAGCTCAACTTATGAAGAAATTATGGCTTCTAATCCAGATGGTGTCTTCTTAAGTAACGGCCCAGGAGATCCAAAGGCAGCAACTGAAGCGATTGAAATTGTAAAAAAGATCATTCAGGAAAAGCCGACATTTGGTATTTGCATGGGGCATCAGGTACTTGCACTTGCGCTTGGTGGAGACACGTACAAGATGAAGTTCGGTCATAGAGGTGGTAACCATGGTGTTTATGACATTACTAGAGACAGAGCTTACATCACGTCTCAAAACCATGGCTACGCAGTTTCAAAGGATAGTCTAGATGAAAGTATTGTAGAAATCACACACATCAACCTGAATGATGATACGGTTGAGGGGTTAAGACATAAAACGCTTCCGGTTAGTTCGGTGCAATATCACCCAGAAGGGTCTCCAGGACCTAAAGATTCAACATATCTATTTGATCAATTCATTAGTGAAATCAAGGGGGCGAAATAATGTCATTAGATAAATCTCTTAAAAAAGTAATGATTATCGGTTCAGGTCCTATTATTATTGGACAAGCTGCAGAGTTTGATTATTCGGGTACACAGGCTTGTACAGCAGTTCGTGAAGAGGGTATTGAAACAGTTCTAGTAAACAGTAATCCTGCGACAATCATGACAGATAACCATGTTGCAGATAAGGTATATATTGAACCACTTACGCTTGAAAGTATTGAAAAAATCATCGACATGGAAAGACCAGATGGTATTTTGGCTGGATTTGGCGGTCAGACAGCACTAAATCTTGCATGGATCTTGAAGAAGCGGGCATACTTGATAAGTATAATACGAAGCTTCTTGGTACAGACAGCGTTACAATTAAAAAAGCAGAAGATAGAGAAGCTTTTAAAGAGCTGATGCACGAAATAAACGAACCTACACCAGAGAGCATTATTGCAACGAGCCTTGAAGAATGTAAGGAATTTGTTGCAGAGCATGGCTTCCCAGTAATTATCAGACCAGCATATACCCTTGGTGGTACAGGTGGCGGAATCGCCGACAACCATGAAAAGCTAGCCGAAATCTGCAAGACGGGTATTGAAAAAAGCCCAATTGGTCAGATTTTACTTGAGCAAAGTATTGCGGGCTGGAAGGAAGTTGAGTACGAAGTTATTAGAGACAAGAAAGATAACTGTATTATTATATGTAACATGGAGAATATGGACCCAGTAGGCGTTCATACAGGCGATAGTATTGTTGTGGCTCCATCACAAACTCTAACTGACAAAGAGTACCAAATGCTAAGAGATTCCTCTCTGAAGATCATCAGAGCCCTTAAAATAGAAGGTGGCTGTAACATCCAGTTTGGACTTGATCCTAAGAGTAAAAAATACATTGTAATTGAAGTAAACCCACGCGTGAGCCGTTCAAGTGCCCTTGCATCAAAGGCGGTAGGGTATCCAATTGCAAAGATCGGTGCAAAAATTGCAATTGGTTACAGCCTGGACGAACTGAAAAACTATGTAACGAAAAATTCAAGTGCCTGCTTTGAGCCTGCTCTTGACTACATCGTTGTAAAGTTCCCTAAATGGCCATTCGATAAGTTCGGCAAAGCTATGAGAACCCTGGGTACACAAATGAAAGCAACAGGGGAAGTTATGGCAATTGGCAGATCCTTTGAGAATGCTTTCCTAAAGGCGCTTACGTCGCTAGAAGGTAAGTTTACGGGTCTGAGAATGTTCTCTATCATGGACATGAATGAAGACCAGCTACTAGAAAAGATCGATATGTGCGATGACGAAAGAGTGTTTGCCCTGTCTGAAGGTATTAGAAGAGGCTACTCTAATGAAAAGCTTCATGACATTACGAAAATTGACTACTGGTTCTTAAATGGCATCAGAAAAATCATCGCAATGGAAGAAAGACTAGCAAACGAACAGTTTGATAATGCTCTTTTATACGATGCAGAGTCAATGGGCTTCACAGATAAGGAAATCAGCGACCTGACTGGTCATAGCACAGATGAAATTATCCAGATAAGAAGCGAAAAGCACATCCAGCCGACTTATAAGATGGTTGATACATGCAGTGGTGAGTTTGATGCAGAAACACCTTACTACTACTCATGCTACGAAGAAGAAGACGAGAACGTCATTTCTGATCAAAAGAAGATCCTAGTTCTTGGTTCAGGACCAATACGAATAGGACAGGGTATTGAGTTTGACTATTCTTGTGTACATGGTGTGTGGGCAATCAAAGAGGCTGGTTACCAGTCACTTATGATCAATAACAACCCAGAAACAGTAAGTACTGACTTTGACATAGCAGACAAGCTATACTTTGAGTCACTTTATATAGACAACATTATGAATATTGTCAGAAGTGAGAAACCAGAAGGCGTTATCGTACAACTAGGTGGACAGACATCGGTAAATCTTGCAGAGGGTTTAACCAAACATGGTGTAAAGATACTAGGTACATCATTCGAATCTATGGATCTTGCTGAGGATAGAGAAAAGTTTGGAAACTTCCTAGATGGACTTTCAATTCCAAGCCCGACAGGCAACTCGGTAACAAGTGTAGAAGATGCACTAAAGACAGTTGAGAAGCTTGGGTATCCGGTTGTAGTTAGACCAAGTTATGTAATAGGTGGTCGTGCAATGGAAGTTGTTCATGACGATGAAGGTCTTGTGAGATACATGACCGAAGCGGTAAGCTTATCTAAAAAGCACCCAGTTCTTGTCGACAAGTATGTTAGAGGTACTGAAATTGAAGTAGACGCAATCTGTGACGGTGAAGACATACTGATCCCTGGAATCATGGAACATGTTGAAAAGACTGGCGTCCACTCAGGGGATTCTATCAGTATCTACCCTCATGTAACTTTGAGCGATGAAACGGTACAGAAACTTGTAGATTACACAAAGAAGATTGCAACCAACTTAAATACAGTGGGTCTTGTCAACATTCAATATGTGTTTGACGGCAAAGATATCTACGTAATCGAAGTGAATCCAAGAGCATCAAGAACAGTGCCGATTTTGAGTAAGGTAACTGGTGTTCCAATGGTAAAACTTGCAGTAGATGCAATGCTAGGCAAGAAGTTGAAAGACTGCGAGTATGGCACTGGTCTTATGGAAAATAAAGATCTGTATGCTGTAAAAGTTCCTGTATTCTCAGGTGAAAAGCTTACAGATGTAGATATGTACCTTGGACCAGAAATGAAGTCTACTGGAGAGGTTCTTGGTATGGACACCGATCTGAATGCCGCAATATACAAAGGCTTTGTAGCATCGGGTATAAAAATACCAACAGGTGGTACATTGTACGCTTCCCTAAGGGAAGTAGATAAAAATGAAGAAGGTCTTGAAGTAATTAAAGGCTATGTAAACTTGGGCTTCGAAATATGTGGGTCTGTAAGTACTGTAAACTTCCTTAAGAAAAACGGTGTTGATTGTAAAATGCTGGCTCAGTACGAAGTTGAGAATTATATTAAAAATGGTAAAATTAGCATGATGATCAATACACCAACTCGCGGTAACGTGAAAATGAGCGCTGGCTTTAGAATTAGAAGAAAGTGCATCGAGCAGAGAATTCCACTGTTTACGTGTATTGAAACTGCCAAAACGTTTAAGACTGCAATTAGAATTAAAACGAGTGGTGAAGAAGTGAAGTATCGTACTGTTAAAGAGTACTTGAATATTGGGTAGTACTATCGAAATACTACTTTAGAAGTAATGAGCCTGTTGGAAATAATACTCCATCAGGTTCTTTTTTCTATGAACTTGTAAGTCTATATTACGAGGTCTTTGGGTATAAAGCTATTATGTAGAGTGAAATAGTGGAGATTAAATTGAGGAACACATTAGTGGAGGCAAAATGAGACTATTTTTTTGTAATCTATATTGTAGTGTCTATTGCCTATTTGGTTATTGGACTCATAACAATTTTGCATAATAGAAGAGAATATATCAATTTAAACTTTTTTTTCTATATGTTTAAATTTGAGTTTTTGGGCATTTATGCACGGGGTTATTCAGTTTACAGATTCCGTTGAAATCGTCAGTTTTTTCAGGAGAATTATGATTATTTCCTGGTCTAGTTTGTATGTTCAAATCCTCTATTTTTCCATATTTCTGACCAATAATAAAAAGCTTTATAAGGGACGTTTGATCAACGTCCTAATAATGGCACTTCCGATTTACAATTACATTTTCTATTTTACGCAACCAACCGGGACAGTAGATTTACTGGACACACCCTATGGCTGGTTGTTTTTACACCTCAAAACCGCGGATTTTTATGGATCAGTTGTTTAATATATATTATTTGCTCTATATGGTTTTATCTATTGGAATGATTATAGTTTGGCGAAAAAATTCTAATAGTATACGAGAAATAAAACAGGCAAATATTATTATTACTGGCTTCTTTACTGTACTTGTATTGGGATCAATAACCGACGTTGTGTTTCCGATGATAGGTATTGTATTTATACCGCCATTATCTGTTGTGCTTATACTGGGTGTTATTTCAGCGATGTGTTACGCAATAATAAAGTATAAGCTGATGAATATAACGCCTGAAAGCATTATGATGGATGTATTTATGAAAATGGAAGAAGGGATTGTCATTACGGATTCCAATGATGTTATTATTGGAATTAATGCTGGAACGAAAAAAAATTACAGGATTCAATGAAACTGACCTTATTAGGAAACAACTGACTAAAATTATGGATTTAGAGGCGAATTCTAATGAACTGTCGGGTGTAGAATTGATTATCAACGACAATGAAGGACGTGATATAAACATTTTACTGTCCAAGATTTATCAGTATGATCAGTTTGGAAAAATTCTTGGATCTGTATACACGTTTCAAGATATAACCCTTCTTAAGAATATGCAGTCACAACTCGAAACAGCACGAGAGAAACTTGAGGAGAAGGTATACCAAAGAACAAAAGCCCTCTCAATCAGTAACGATAAACTGAAAACGGAAGTTAAAATACGTATGGAAAAAGAAGCAGAAATTAATCGTCTAATCTACACGGACTACCTTACTAGTTTGCCAAATAGAAGGTACCTAAATTTAATGCTTCAGAATATTGTTAACAATGCAAAGCTAGATGCAACAAGTACTGGTGTCCTATTCTTGGATTTGGATAACTTTAAGCTGGTTAACGATACCATGGGTCATGATGCAGGGGATATTCTTCTAAAAGAAGTTGGAAAGAAACTGAAGGCAACTTTGAGAGACGAAGATTGCATATGTCGTGTTGGGGGTGACGAGTTTGTCGTGCTCCTCGAAAATGTAAAAAGTAGGCGTTCGGTTGATAGGGTTTGTGAAAAAATCTTGAAAATGTTTGAATCTGAATTCATAATTAACGATGTGATTATACATGTGAAAGGAAGTATTGGTATTTCTATGTATCCTGATGATGGTGATGCGATTGATACGATTTTGGAAAATGCTGATATTGCAATGTATAGGGTTAAAGAGTCACACAAAAACGGTTATTTATACTATGCACCATCAATGAGAGTCGGCATGGATGAAGCAATGTATTTAACAAATGAACTATATAAAGCATTAGAGCAAGAATCGTTTGAGGTCTATTATCAGCCTCAGATAAATAGCGAAACACATGAGCTAACAGGTTTTGAAGCATTGCTTCGATGGATGCATCCTGTTAGAGGGATGATTATGCCACATAAATTCATTCATCTGGCTGAAAAAACGGGCTTGATTCATCCAATCGGTATGTGGATTATAAGAGATGTTTTTGAGCAACTAAACGCATGGTCACCACACTTTAAAGATAACTTTACAATTGGTGTGAACTTATCCCCGAATCAACTAATGAACTCTGACTTTATTGCAAACTTAGAACAACTTGTAAAAGAGTTCAATATCTCACCACATCGTATTGAGTTTGAAGTAACAGAGGGTATTTTCATTAGTAAATCTAAAGTAATAGAAAAAAAATCTATCACTGATTAAGGCACTGGGTTTCTCGATTGCAATAGATGATTTTGGTACAGAATATGCATCTATGACTTATTTAAAGTTTATGCCACTTGACCGAATTAAAATTCCTAAAGAATTTATTGGTGGAATCGGTATACACAAACAAGATGAAGCGATTATTAAGTCTATTATTACTTTGTCTGATCAACTTGAATGTAAAGTTATTGCAGAAGGTGTTGAAACTTTAGAACAGGTTGAGTTTCTTACTAAGCATAGATGTACTGTAATTCAAGGCTATTACTATTTTAGACCAATTGCCTCCAAAGAAGCACATAAGCAGTTTTTCAGTGTGGAGTTTAGTGACCATGCAGGTAGGGTTCCTATAGAACACTGGGTTGAGTGAAGACAATACAGAATATGAAATGTAACACGTTGCATGGATAACTACCAACTGGTATAATGACGTGGTACTAATAAAAGAATACAGATAGTTCACTAAATGGATTAAACATATATATGAGGTGTAATTGTGATTGTAAATAAGAAAATAAGAGGTTTTATTTGTACAACAGCACACCCTTTAGGATGTGCAGATAATGTCAGTAAACAAATAGAGTACGTTAAGTCACGTGGAGATGTGAAAGGGGCAAAACGTGTTCTGGTTATAGGTGCATCAACTGGATATGGACTTGCATCGAGAATAGTTCAGGCGTTTGGGGCGAAGGCTTCTACGATCGGAGTATTTTTTGAAAAGCCTGCTGTGAAAAAGAGAACGGGTACTGCGGGGTGGTACAACTCTATTGCGTTTGAAAAAGAGGCAGAGAAGCAAGGTGTGTACTCAAAAAGTTTTAATGGCGACGCATTTTCTAATGAAATGAAAGAGACGATTATTGAGACTATTAAACAAGACTTAGGTACTGTTGATATGGTTGTATATAGTTTAGCGTCTCCTAGGAGACAAATGCCTGATTCAGGAGAAGTGAAACAGTCGGTTCTGAAACCTATTGGGTTTACATACAATAACAAAACTATGGATTTCCATACAGGGGTAATTTCAGATGTGTCTGTTGATCCTGCCTCACCAGAAGAAGTTCAAGCAACAATTGATGTAATGGGTGGGGACGACTGGTGTTTATGGATGAAAGCCCTGAAAGAAGCTAATGTTCTTGCTGAAGGTGTTAAGACTGTAGCATATTCTTATATTGGACCAAGTGTCACACATGCTGTGTACCGTGAGGGTACAATTGGACAGGCGAAAGCGCATCTTGAAGCATCAGCGGGTGTAATCACAAAGGAATTGAGTGACTTGTCTGGAGAGGCTTATGTCTCTGTGAATAAGGCTTTAGTAACACAGTCAAGTTCTGCCATTCCAGTTATTCCACTTTATATTGCAGCACTTTATAAAGTTATGAAAGAAAAAGGCCTACATGAAAATTGTGTTGAACAGTGTTACAGGCTATTTAACGAGTTCATGTTTGAAAAAGAAGTACCAGTGGATGATGAAGGACGTATTCGAGTTGATGACTGGGAAATGAAAGAAGATGTACAAAAAGAAATTGTAGAAGTATGGAAAGAGCTAAGTTCTGACAATATTGAAACCTTAACTGATATTAAAGGATACCGTGAAGAGTTTTATCAGCTTTTTGGATTTGACATTGATGGTATTGATTATACTCAGGACGTCGATGTAGAAGTGACTCATCCAAATGTGTTGAGTGTAGTAAACAAATAAATCAAATACAAATATGTACAAAAAGAACCAGATGGGACTCGCTAAGAGCTAATCCTATCTGGTTCTTGAATTTTAACGAGTAATTGGTTCTAGTTACTAGCTGAAGCAGAAATGACTTCAACATCCATACCTTTTTGAATAGCAGACATGTTAACTTCTAGCATTTCAGGACGCTTTTTAGTTAACTTTGTCATTACTTTCTTGATCTTGTCAGTATCTACAAGAGTAAGGTGTGGAAGAAGAGCACCTAGACATACCATGTTGCCAATGCTTGGGCTACCAAGTTCGTTAGCAATATCTGTAGCAGGTACTTTAACGATTGTAATATCATCACGATCAATGTTAATGTCTGCTAGAGAAGAGTTAACAACAAGCACGCCGCCAGGACGAACTCTTGACGCAAATTTCTCATAAGCAGGCATATTCATAACGATAGCAGCATCAGCTTGATCGATTACTGGTGAGAAAATTTCCTCGTCAGACAGAACAACCGAACAGTTCGCTGTACCACCACGCATTTCAGGACCATAAGAAGGGATCCATAGTAATTCTAGGTCAGAATCCATACCTGTATAAGCCAGTACTTTACCAAGGAACATTACGCCTTGTCCACCAAAGCCGGCAATAATGACTTTATCCATCATAGCTTTGCAACCTCCTCAGTAACTTTTAATTCACCCATCTGATAGATTGGCATCATGTTTTCTCTTAACCATTTCAAACTTTCAACAGGCGATAAACCCCAGTTTGTTGGGCAAGTAGAAAGTACACTTACAAATGCGAAGCCAAGGCCAGCCATTTGTACTTGGAATGCTTTTTTAATACATTTTTTAGCCTTTGCAATTTCCTTAGGTGAGTCAACTGAAACGGCAGCTACATAAACTGCACCATCAAGGTTTGAAAGCAGTCTAGGCATATCAATAGGCATACCATTTTTTACAGTGTCTTTACCGAATGGGCTTGTTGATGTTTTCATACCATCAAGAGTAGTTGGTGCCATTTGACCACCAGTCATACCGAAGATAGCATTGTTTACCATGATTGAAGTAATGTTTTCGCCACGAGCAGCAGAGTGGATCGCATGCTGTGTACCGATTGCTGCAATGTCACCGTCACCTTGGTAAGTGAAAACCATACGATCAGGCAGGGCACGCTTAGCACCGATACCAACCGCTTGTGCACGGCCGTGAGCCGCACCGATAAAGTCACAGCTGAAGAAGTCCTGGCTAAATCCAGCACATCCTACAGGTGAAATACCGATTGTATTATCAATGATTTCAAGTTCTTCTAAAACTTCAGCAATAAGGCGCATGATAGTACCATGTGTACATCCTGGACAGTATGAAAATGGTACGTCCGTAAGACCAGCGCTACGGCCAAAGATTTTTTGCATTTCTTTACTCATGCTTAGGCCTCCTCTTTTAGATCGAATTTAGTCATCAGATCATCAAGAATTTCATGCTCAGTAGGTAGCATACCACCTTGACGACGGAACAGGTAAACTGGCTTCTTGCACTGAACGGCAAGCTGAACGTCTTCGATCATTTGACCAGTGTTAAGTTCTACTGTAACAATACCTTTTAGGTTATCAATTAGAGGAGCAAAAGCTTTTTTAGGGAAAGGCCATAGTGTAATTGGACGGATTAGACCAAGTTTGATGCCTTTTTTACGAGCATTAAGTACAGTAGACTTACAGATACGACCTGTAGTACCGTAGCTTACAAGTAGGTATTCAGCATCTTCTGTTTGGAACTCTTCCCACATTTGCTCTGTATCTTCAATGTGCTTATATTTTGCTTCCCATTTAAGGTTATTCGCTTCACCGATCTCATTTGTCAGTGAGTAACTAGCAAGAACTCGCTTTTCACGACCCTTAGCGCCGTCTACGATCCAACTTCTGTCGTATTCAGGTGCCTCTGGACGTTCTTTAAGTAGAACTGGCTCCATAGTTTGACCAAGGAATCCATCAGTGTGAAGGATAACCGGGTTACGGTGCTTGTCTGCTAGGTCAAATGCTTGCATAGTATAATCGTAAAGCTCTTGTGCAGTTGAAGGAGCAAGTACGATTGTACGGTAATCACCATGTCCGCCACCACGAGTAGACTGGTAGTAGTCAGATTGAGCAGGACCAAGGCCGCCAAGACCAGGACCACATCTGTTTACGTTAACTATAACCATAGGCAGTTCAACTGCAGCTGCGTATGAGATACCTTCTTGCTTCAGGCTGACACCTGGGCTAGAAGAAGCAGTCATTACACGGTTACCTGTACATGCAGCACCGTAACACATGTTGATTGCACCAATTTCATCTTCAGCTTGTACCATGTCGCCGCCGCGTGTTGGGAATTGACCAGATAGGTATTCAACGACTTCTGTAGATGGTGTGATAGGGTAACCGAAGAATAGCTTACAGCCTGAACGGATTGCTGCTTCACCAATGATCTCGTTACCTTTTAAAAGAATTCTTTCAAGTTCCATGGCTACCTCCTAGCGTTTTTCTCTGTACACTTCGATGGCTACATCTGGGCATACAGTAGCACAGAGAGCACAGCTGATACACTTTTCCTGGTCCGTACAGACAGCAGCAAAGTATCCTTTTTTATTGGCTTGATCACCAATTTTTAGAATCTTCTTTGGACAAATGTCGATACAAAGACCACAGCTTTTACAGTATTCTTGCAAAATGTTGACTTTATTCAATGGACGCCTCCTTAAAAATGTTGAAAACGATTTCTTGATCAAAAAAATTAAAGGGTAGTCAATTTATTAAAAAATTTCAACCCTTACAAGTATTTTATAATACTATTGTACATATTTTAATCACATTAGTAAAATACTGTTTACGAATTTCAGTTATCAGTTTTACTTATAAGTGGTATTATGTATTTGAAGAAGAGTTATTATAATAGAAGAGTCAGGAGATTCTTATGGATATTAAGCAATTAAAATACTTCATTGCTGTCGCAGAAAAACTGAGTTTTACAGAAGCTGCTAAAAGTTTGTTTGTAGCACAGTCTGCTGTAAGTCAGCAAATATCTGAACTTGAAAAAAAAGTTGGGTTTTCCCCTTTTTAATAGAAACAGAAGGTCGGTTAAACTCACACCAGCTGGAGAAGTCCTATATAGTCAGGCAACGAGTTTGCTTAAACAGCTTGATGAAGTGGTTGAAATAACAAAGAATGCCCATTTGGGGTATCAGGGACACCTACGTATTGGATACATTGGTTATGGAGACCGTACGTGGTTACCACCGATCCTTAAGGCTTTTCAAGAGAAGTACCCTAATGTCAGTTTAGAAGTGAATCGATACCATCAAGGGGAACTTACCAAGGCATTAAATGAAGATGCGCTCGACTTGGTTATTACTTTCTCATTTGGTATATCTGGAGTGAGCGAATCAACAAAGCAGCATTCAAAAATTGAAACACATCATGTCTGCACAGAAATTCTTTGTGCAGTTTTAGCATCCGACAGTGTTTTGGCAAATGAGTTGTCCAGTCAGACTATTAATATTAAAGAATTGGCAGATGAACCGTTTATTATTCAAAATCGACATGAATCCCCGCAAGGATTTGATAAAACGCTGCAAATTTGTAGTGAACATGGGTTTTCTCCACGTATAGTGAATACACCTAATTTAGTTCAAACAGTTCTGGTTCTTGTGGAAGCACATATGGGGGTAGCGTTACTTCCAAGAAGTTTAAAAGACTATGCAGGTCCTAATCTTACATTTTTCCCACTTGATATTAAAGAAGAGCATAGACAAAATGATATTGTTGCTGCTTGGAAAGTGGGGAATAATAATCCATCCTTAAAACATTTGATTGAGCTAATTACGGAGGGGGCTACTTGAACGACAGAACTATAGTAAAGTAAATGGAAATCGAAAGTAATTGGTTTTACTCAATAAAAATGGTCATCAACCGTTCAGTATCGATTGGAAACTGATTGGTTGATGACCATTAAATATAGTTAATAAACTATTAGTAAGCTTTATTTAGTCCAAGAAACTTTTATGCCACCATCAATTGTTCTGCCAGTTCCACAGTATAGGTAGACATAGTAATCATCATCTGCAGGAACATCTTTAAATGTTACAGTGCCGCCGCTAGTTGATGAGACTTTAGCATAACCTTCTTCAATATTTCCCCAACCTCTTCTGTATAAAGTAATGGAAATGTCAGAACCTGAGATACCAGTACTTGGTGTTATTTTTACTGTAACATCTGCACCGTCACCAACCTCAAATTGTCGTGAGCCTAGTCCGCCAGACATCTCATAAGTCGAGCTGAACGAACCAGAACCTGCAAATGCGGATACTGACATTGTAACAAGTAAAAATATAACATTTGTTATACATGATATGCAACGAAGTATCATGAATAGACCTTTAAATTTCATGTTCGGAATGAAAGGGTTGAATAATTCTGACTATTGCTGTGTCGATAGTTTTGTAACAGATGTTATTGTGCATGTCAATTAAAGGGTCATATGATAGGTGGTTATGGGAATAAATGAGTGAAAAATGAACTCGTTAATTGTGAGACTATTCGGAAAAATGCTGTTTTTTTTACAAAATGTTGTATAATGCTTGGATATGTGATATTATGCGACAGGAAAATGCTATCAATTATATAATCGGGGGTTAGGAATGAAATCATTTATTGAAATTGTTGACTACATTGTAGCAGCAGGAAAAGGGAAAGTAGAAAAAAAGTCTAGAGGACTAATTCTACAGGGTATTTTGGCTGGTATGTTCATCGCTATGGGTGCGATTGGATACTTTAAGCTAGCTGCATATACAGCTGATCCAGGTCTTGGAAAGTTCTTAGGAGCACTTATCTTCCCAACAGGTATCATTGCAATTCTGTTACTAGGCGTTGAATTATTCACAAGTGACTGTATGGCAATTCTAAGTGTTTATAAAAAAGAAGTAGAGCTCGGTCGCTTTATGAAGATGTTAACAACAGTTCTTATTGCAAACCTAGTTGGTGCTATTATTATGGCTCTTCTAAGTACTGGTGCAGGCATCTTTAGTCACAAAATGCTTGAGATCGTCGCTAAAGCTGCTGTAGGTAAAACTACAATGCCAATCGGACGTATGTTTATTAGTGCAGTTCTGTGTAACATCATCGTTTGTAGTGGTGTTATGATGGCTTACAGTGCAAAAGATGTTGTTGGGAAGATCTTTGCAATCTGGTTCCCAATCTGTTTATTCGTACTAAGTGGAACAGAGCATATTGTTGCAAATATGTTCTATCTTATGATGGCGTTCTTTAATGGCGCAGATGTAACTGTAGCTGGCATCCTAACAAGTTTTGGTGTAGTAACTGTAGGTAACTTCATCGGTGGCGGTATTGTTATTGCTGGTGTTAACTACTACCTAGATCAAGATCTAAGAGTAAAAAGCACTACTGCTGTTAAAAAGGCAAAATAGAAAGTTAAATACCTAAGTTAAATAATAAAGAGTGATTTGTAGTTAACGCATACCGTTAGTTATAAATCACTTTTTTTTATATGTTTTTGAAATAACACTTTTATACTTTATAATGTTAATAGAGTAATTAATATAACAATATGACTTGTCCTAAAAGTCAGAATATATGTTTTAAATACTGGGAAGGAGCAACAACTTGAAACTTATATCATGGAATATTGATTCATTAAATGCAGCCTTAACAAGTGATTCAAATAGGGCGATACTTTCAAGAAAAGTTATAGACACGATTTTGGAGCAAGACGCTGATGTCATTGCTTTACAGGAAACCAAACTGCCTGGCAAAGGGCCAAGTAAGAAGCACATGGCATCCTTGGCAGAGTATTTTAAAGGGTACACTTATATATGGAGGAGTTCCCAAGAACCAGCTAGAAAAGGATATGCAGGGACAATGTTCTTGTATAAAGATAAATACGAGCCTAAGGTTACTTATCCTGAAATTGGTGCACCAGAGACTATGGATCTGGAAGGAAGAATTATCACTTTGGAGTTTAGCACGTTTTATCTTACTCAGGTGTATACACCAAATGCAGGAGATGGTCTTAAAAGACTAAAGGAAAGACAAGTTTGGGACGAAAAGTATGCTGAGTATCTTCAAAGTTTAGATAAAGACAAAGCCGTATTAGCAACTGGAGACTACAATGTTGCCCATAATGAAATAGACTTAGCACATCCTGATAACAATCGGAAATCAGCGGGCTTTACTGATGAAGAGCGTGAGGGATTCTCAAACCTTCTGAACAAGGGATTCACTGACACTTTCAGACACATACATGGTGATGTAACTGGGGCATATACCTGGTGGGCACAAAGGGTGAAGACGAGTAAAATCAATAACTCTGGATGGAGAATAGATTACTGGTTGGTGAGTGACAGAGTAGCTAATATGGTCACTAAATCTGAAATGGTGGATTCTGGCGAAAGACAAGACCATACACCAATTCTGCTTGAGATAAGTTTAGATGCTTAGAGGCGTTACTTTGACCTATCATGACCAATGAGTTTGATGCATATTGATAAAGGAGTGAAGGCGCATGGAACACGGCCCTGTAACACAACTAACGATTGATGAACTTGCTAAATACTTAAGAAATCTGATACCAGCAAATATTCCAAAGTCGTATGCGCTAAAAAGTAGATTTGAAAGCGTGGCGAGAGAGTCGGATATTCTTAGTGGTGTGGTTGCATATAGAAATTTTCTGTATGAGTTTAATGACCGACTTATATCTGATGGAAGTCAGTATTTTAAGCTAAGGACAAACCCTAAAAAAGATACTGATTATCCTTTATTGTATAGCATAACAGACCTCTTAGCGGATATCGGGTATTACGGTAAACTCGCTGATAGTGGTGATGCAATACTGGTTACTGAATTACCATCATTCACAGCGTCGATCGGTGCGAACGGACGAAGAAAGCAGCCTAGAAACTCTGCTGTTAAATTCACTGAAGCCTTGCGATTTTTAGCACTTTGCGGGTTTGATTTTCATGGCATTGATTTAAAGGCAAAGAAGATAAGTGTTTCTGAAGGTTTACTAATTGAAGTAAGTTATCCGAATGCACCGATGCTACTAACTGGTTTAAAAGCAATGTCGATTGCCGATATTGAATTAAGAGTGAAGCGGTATATAAGTGATTATAATCACGATAATCTTTTACTGTGCGATTATAGATTGCTAAAAGAAAATGATACAGAGTCAGTTGATGTTTTAAATGATTTCTTACATCCCTTACCTGAAAAAGTAAAGGCATTTATACTTGATTTGCATAGTGATCAAATCGATATGGGGATGACCTGCGAGCCAATGATATCAACATTCCAAGCTCAATTTGCATACTCCTATATTAAAAATAGTCAAAATTCTTTAACCTTTAAGGATGTGTATCAAAAAAAGAACATGGGAGATTGCATTATCGACAAAACATGGATATAACTTAGTTGTTAGAGCCAAAAAAAACTGATAAGTATCCTGAAGTTATTGAAAAGTTACCAGAACGGTTACAAAGAAAAATAGAAATAGGATATGGCTGTGACAGAACGTTGTATGATCAACCTTGCCAACGAGGCTGTCAAGGGATGCGTTTTGAACTAGATGAATCGATACTTGATATCAGTGACGGTATTAAGACATGGCTTGATAAGGAATTGTCTTATAAGATGTAGAACTATATGACTGCCCTGAAGTCTTTTATAGACTTTGGGGCTTTTCTATTTCAATTTACTTATAAATCAGTTGTAATGTTTTTTATCGAGTTAATATGTGATAAAATGAAATAAACCGAACTGATGTTTGCTAGAATGTAGGTGTGTTATGAAGGAAAATGAAAATATATATGTTGCGATTGACTTAAAGTCGTTTTACGCTTCTGTTGAATGTCTTGAACGAGGACTCGACCCATTAACAACACATTTGGTTGTAGCAGATGCAAGTCGATCAGAAAAGACAATATGTTTAGCTGTATCCCCATCATTAAAGGTTTATGGCATTCCAGGTAGAGTAAGACTATTTGAAGTGGTTCAGAAGATTAAAATAGAAAATGACAATCGTGCCCAGAAAATTTCTAGTAAGACTCTAAGTGGAGCTTCGTATCACGCACAGGAGTTAGAACATTCTCCAAGTACAGCAATAGATTATATAGTTGCACCTCCGAAAATGGCTTTATATATAGAGTATAGTACACGGATTTACAACGTGTATTTAAAATATGTTGCCCCAGAAGACATCCATGTTTATTCTATTGATGAGGTGTTTATAGATGTAACGAATTATCTAAAGTATTCGAATCAAAGCCCAAGAGAATTTACGAAAATGATTATAAAAGATGTGCTTGAAACAGTGGGGATCACAGCAACTGCGGGCATAGGAACAAATCTATACTTAAGTAAAATTGCAATGGACATAGTTGCCAAAAAAATAGATGCTGATTCTGACGGTGTGAGAATTGCTGAACTCGATGAGTTAGAGTATAGAAAGTTACTGTGGGACCATCAACCACTCACTGACTTTTGGCGTGTTGGAAGAGGATATGCTAAGAAGCTTGAAAAGCACGGATTATACACTATGGGTGATGTTGCAAGGTGTTCGTTAGGTGGTGACGATTCTTTTCACAATGAAGACTTGTTATATGATTTGTTTGGAGTGAATGCAGAACTCTTAATTGATCATGCTTGGGGCTGGGAACCGTGCAAACTTGAGCATGTAAAAGCCTATAAACCATCTAGCAAAAGTACAGGTGCTGGACAAGTTTTACTTCGGCCGTATGAATATGAAGAAACCAGAATTATTGTAAAGGAAATGACAGACCAATTGGTTCTTGATTTAGTGGATAAAAACCTTGTGACTGATCAAATTGTATTGACCGTGGGATATGATATTTCAAACTTATCAGACCCAGAGCGGCGAAAGCGCTATAAAGGCCAAGTGAAGACAGACTATTATGGACGAAAAAATACCAAAGCATGCTCATGGTACAGTCAACCTAGAAAGACTGACTTCATCTACAAAGCTTGTTATGAAAGCGGTAATGCAGCTCTTTGATGATATCGTGGATGAGGCTTTACTAGCAAGACGCGTTAATATTGTAGCCAACCATGTTGTGGATGAAGGCTCTATTAAAGATGATGTAAACTACGAGCAGCTAGACCTATTTACAGATTATGATAAAAAAAACCAAGGCGGATATTGAAGAGAATTCCATGTTGGAAAAGGAAAAGAAGCTTCAACATGCGCTGCTAGATTTAAAGAAGAAGTTTGGCAAGAACTCTGTTCTAAAGGGTATGAACTTGCAAAAGGGTGCCACGGGAAAAGACAGAAACAATCAGATAGGTGGTCATAAAGCTGACTAATATTCAAATAGAGTTCATCAGTTATAAGGGGTCAAATAGCCATGGGTAACCATATTAATGAAAAAGAGAAAAACTATGATGACATAATTAACTTACCTCATCATGTATCTCGTAAAAGGCCACAAATGCCTTTAGCAGATAGGGCAGCTCAGTTTTCACCATTTGCAGCGGTAGTAGGTCATGAGGCTTCTGTGACTGAAGCTGCCAGGTTAACAGATGAGAAAAGAGAGTTAGACGAGGCTCAAAAAACGATTATAAATGAACAACTGAATAAAATTCAAGCTCAAATTCAAGATCAGATTCAAGTTGGTGGACAATCTGAAACTGGGATCGAAGTGGAAATTGAACACTTTCAAGCCGATACACTCAAAACAGGTGGCCAATATATAGTGAGAAAAGGTATGGTTCAAAAGATTAATGTCTATACTCGAAGTGTCCATATGGCGGGCGGGACCGAAATTGCGATTGATAATGTGTTTAGGGTTGTGATTTTATAAATAAAACCTCACGAAAAATCGTGAGGTTTTTGGTTTCCAAATGAAACTTTACTTTATTAGGCGTCTAAAATTTGGATTTCAGCAATGTTCATAGCGTGGTCACCAACGCGCTCGATATTATTAATTAACTCTAAGAATAAAATACTTGACTTAGGTTGGCAAACACCGTCGGTTAGACGTTTTATATGCATTTTTTTTAAGTGATTTTTCTAGTTCGTCAATTCGATCTTCAATTTCAACAACTTTTTTAGCTTTGTTCTCGTCTTCTGACTGGAAACTTTCTAGAGATATATGAACTGCGCTTGAAGCAGTAGTATAAATATCTTGTAGTTCTTGAATTGCCTGATCAGAGAAGCTAATTTTATTTGCAAACTTATATTCTAGAAGTTCAGCAATATTTTCAGCATGATCACCCACTCTTTCAATATTGCTTACAATATGAAAGTGTGAATCGATTGTTTCGCGCTGTTCAGGAGAAAGAGACGCATTTGAAAGTTTCACCAAATAGTGAATAATCTCTTCTTCCATTTGGTTGATTTTCTTTTCGGTTTCAAATATTTCTTCAATCTGTGAAGGTGAATTTGAGATAAAACCTTCCATAGCATTACCGAACGACGTTTTTGCAAGATTGCCCATGACAGTAATCTCATTTTTTATTTGTTCTAGTGCAATATATGGTGTTTCCATCATTCTATCATCAAGTGCAAGTGAGTATTCTTTTTTCCTCTTTTGTATCTTGTTGAGGTAATAGTATAAATACAAACTTTACGATTAAAGGTGCAAATGGTAATAGGATCATGGTGTTAATAATATTGAATAGGGTATGAGCCCAAGCAATTTGTCTTGCTGGGTTATCTGACATACGCTGAACAAGGTCCGCTGTTATTCCTGACAAGAAGAGTGCAAAAATCAAGGTACCAAGCACTTTGATGGTAAGATGAATTAATGCGGCTCTTTTAGCAACTCTTTTAGTCCCAATACTTGATAGTAAAGCGGTAATACAAGTACCGATATTTGCACCGAGTAAAACTGGGAATGCAGATTCAATACTTAATAGTCCTGCGCCAGCAAGTGCTATCATAATACCTGTAGTTGCAGATGAACTCTGTATAACACCTGTGACCAAGAAACCCGTACCAATAGCCCAAAGTGTATCAATAGGTGTACCGCTACCAAAACGAGTTAGTAAGTTGGTAAATGGTTCGTAGCTTCTTAGTGGTTTACAGGCACTTTTCATGATATCCATGCCCATAAATAGAATACCGAATCCTATGAGTATTTCAGAATACTTCTTAACATTTGTGTTCTTAGTGGACAAATTTATGAGAACACCAAGTGCGATCGAAAAGGGTGCAAGCGCAGTTAGATTAATTGATACCAATTGCGCAGTGATAGTTGTACCTATGTCTGCACCCATTATGATACCAACAGACTGGGTTAGATTCATAATACCAGCATTAACAAGCCCAACAACCATAACCGTTGTAGCAGAGGAACTCTGTATAATTGCTGTTACAACCATTCCAATGAAAACTGCCATAATTCTATTCCGAGTCAGTGCCTCGATAATGCTTTTCATCTTATCGCCTGCGGATTTTTGTAAGCCATCCCCCATAACGTTCATACCATACAAAAATAGTGCAAGGCCTGTTACAATTTGAACCAAAATTTCTGCAATATTAAATTCTGCCATTACTTCTCTCCTTAAAATGAATAGTACTATACTCATCTATTTTACTAGAATTATTGGAGAAATAGAAACACTATTCATTATAAAATTGAAAAGATCTACATTTTCTTGTTATTTTTATGTTAAAACACTGTTAAGTGTCCCAGCCTCAGGGGAAGATGTAAAAAATTATCTGAATAAACTTTGATAGTGGCACATTAAGATAATGAATATATACGTACTTAGGAGTGAGTATGAAGACAAATACTAATTTGAGGGAGTAATATTACTTCATATGCACTTGTAGTCTGTTTATATTGATAGAGCAAATCGAATGTACTACAATGAAAAGGGAGTATATACTTCTTTCATAAATCTAGGGGGAAAACAACATGAAAAAAAATTATATCACTACTTTTAGTATTTATTCTAATAGTAAGTGTGAGCACACTATCGTTTGCACAGTATAGCAGACCATCTGAATGGGCGCAGGAAAGTGTTGATAAACTAAAGATGACATTCGATTTTAAAGGATCTATCTTCGCTGATTATTCTGGAAACATCAGCCGAGGAGAGTTTATCTATCTCGCAGTAAAAGCTTATGAGCTATTAAATTATAATGATATTGAAATTGACCCTTCAATAAATTTTTCTGATACAAATGATAAATATGTGATTAAAGCTGCTAGTTTAGGTATTACTCAAGGTGTTGGACAAGGCAAGTTTGGATACAATGACGCTTTAACCAGAGAGCAACTCGCTACACTAATGACTAATACAATCAAGCTTATGGGGCATGATTTGGAAGATATTGATGGAGATCAGTTTACGGATGAAGAAAGCTTTAGCAGTTGGGCTAAAGAAAGTATATATTTCGTAAAAAAGAATGGTATCCTAAATGGTATTGAAAATGAAGAATTTGATGCACAAGGTTATGCAACTAAAGAAGAAGCTTTTGTGATTATATACAATACCTTGAGAAAGTATGGTTATGGTCAGTTTACTTTTTCAGATACAAGTGGATATGAAATGTCAGCTGATAGTATTATGCCTAATATTGAATCAATTAAGGAGAAATACAAAGGACATCTGACTTTTAATTTCGGGCAAGACTCACTATCAATTAGTTTTAAAGAGAGTGCAGACAATATAAGTTCATTCTCTGAAAATTTCTTGTCAGGTTCAATAGATATTTTTAACTATATTACCGTAGATTCCATTGCCAATCAGGCGCGTGATGAGGTCTATAGTGAATTACTTGGTAAAGATGAGTATACCTATATAAATGATGCAATAAGCGACTCAAAAAAATGCAGTGAATACTCTCTATACAACTCCATCTGGGAAGTATGAGTTTACTTATAGCGAGGTTCTAAGACCACCATTTGGAAGTTATAGATATCAAACGATTACAGTTAGGCCTCTTGCGGTAGGTTTTAAGACGATTAAGTATACGCCTGAAGATCCTGAATATTGGGTTAGTTTTGCTGATAACGATGATGTCCAAGAAATCTTAAAAACTGTTCCTGAAGGAACTAAGGTATATAGCCATAATGGTCTTGTAATGATTGGTACTGACAACTATTTAAATCGAGGAGATTTGAATATTTCTACTCATGAAAACTTTGATGACATTAAATTTCAAATTACAGGTTGGTCTCAACTGGGAGTTCAAAGCACTTTAAAAGAATTTTTAAAGCTTTGGACACTTGATGGGGATGAAATTTTTAATTACTATGTTGATGCCCTTGCTGGAAAAACAGATATTGGTGTCGAAAAATGGGCAATTGCCAGCAATGGAACTGAATTCTTCTTAACAGGTGAGGGAATAGGCGATACTATTATTGTTAAAAAATAGGAAATGATGCTATTTATAGCCTATTAAAATACTTGGCTAATACAGATATTTTTGAGTTCTAGTTTCTAGGACTCTTTTTTATGTTTCTAAGTCAATAACAAACTGCTTATCCAAAAGGATAAGAGGTTTATGTATGGTGTCGAAGGTGGAGTTCCCTTATAACCCTATTGAAGAGGTATACGTTTGTCGAAAAAGGAATAGTCACTTACTATGTCTTCTGGATTTGACCAAATTAGAGCGTAAAATTAAACCACCCCCACTATTTGATTTACAAATAGTGGGGGTGGTCAACAATCTCAACCTCCATTTTTATAGTATGACAATAAAATAACAAAATGATAAGGATTCTCAATAGGTGTTCCATAGTTGGGCTTTGAAATCGCATGAATGGGAAATTATGGCGCAAAGCTAATTGAAAAGATAAGAATGAACTCATATGGAATTTGAGATCCGTATTCATAAGATAAGGTGAGAAAATCTATAGAGCGTATAGCGACTTGACTGTTTCAAAGAAAAACCGAGAGGTTGCCCTCTCGGATAATTTAAACAGTATGTAATGATTTAACACACTTATTGAACTTGTGGCAAGTAACCGTTGTAAGCTCGTTTAGGATCAAATGGTACATCACTATAGACCTTCCATGTGTTGTAGCTGCTAGTAATAGAAGGGATTGCATGAACTTCAAAATGCAAATGGATGCCATTGGTACCAGAATTGGACATAGTAGCAATCTTTTGACCTCGTGATACATCGTCACCAATGCCTACTAATATAGAGTCTACGTGAGTATAAACTGTACGATAGTATGTACCAGGTGCATTAAAGTCTGCGCCATCATGATTTATAGCAACTACATTACCATAACCTTCGTTGAATATACCTATAACTTTTCCTGACTGTGCAGCAAAAACAGATTGTCCAGTAGCGCCAGCAGTAGTTGGACCGATATCAATTCCTCGGTGTGGTCTTGTAGTTCCATTATCATTTGTTCTCTTTGTTCCCCAGTTACCATTTTCAACTATTCTTCTTGAAATAGTAGGCCATGAGAAGTGGGTCTGGATTGGGTTAAAATAGTATTCGGAGTTTGTAGGATAAGATCCTGCAAAAGTTGATGTTGAAGCGATAATCATCGCTACTGATAGTACAAGCAGTGTTAGGCGTTTCATGAATGGGTACCCCTTTCGTCTGTAAATGTTTGAGTTCTAAAGAAGTTAGAACTTACTACATCATAGGCAAGTACAGTTTTTTAAAAATTTAGAAAATTCTGAAAAATGATCATTCTTAAAGTACCACACTATTTGGTTTATATGTACAATAAATCATAATTGGGCATCAAAGTATCATATTTGACAGTGAGGAGAATACAAAGAGCTTGGTCGTTCGTGTATCGAATAGTAATATGTGAGTTGATGATCAAGATTCTGGAGAGTATTAAGCGTAGCGAGAGTGGTTCAAGGGCGCTAAAAATTCAACTGTAGAAAGTAAAGAAGGCGACCGAGTGCGGTGAAGGCGCCGAGAAGACGAGGACATACACATCATATTTGAAAAATCACTATCTGATTCAAAAAATAGAAAACTTATGTGGAAAATATGTGTATAATGAGTAAATAAAAAAGCTGGACTATTGCAATAGCAACAGTCCAGCTTGATTGGTGCCGAAGGCGGGGATCGAACCCGCACGCTCCGAAGAGCTCTGGATTTTGAGTTAAAGGTTGTCAATATTCATTGGTATCATCTACTATCAATATTAAGTAATTGCAACGGCTCTGGAAGTTTCGAGTGATTTGTAGGCTTATTGGTTATTATTTATGGTTAATTAGCATGTTTGCAGCTTGTTTGCAGTTGTATCATATTGGAATATGAAAACAAAATATTTATCGATATTTATGATAATGATGAGGATTTTGCCTAAAGGGCGAAGTCCTCTTTTTATATCATGAATAGGTTTGAAAAGTAAGAGGAATTTTTCCATGAGTAATTCAGTGAACTAATCAGATGATAAGACGCGGCGAATTCATTAATATGGGAATGAAAGGAAGATTGCCGAATGGATAAAAAGTATGCTCATTTGAATGGTGTGTATAAGGAAATTGCGGAAGAGTTTGATTTGGATACGTCACAACGGTTTCACAAACTATTTAAAGGACTAAACGTGAACTTTCCAATCAGATTTCTTGATAGACAATACGTGATTGAGAATATGAGAAAGGAGTATGATGGTAAAAATCTCAAGACGATAGCACGGAAATATGGTTATTCTGAAAGGTGGGTTAGGAAAATAATTAATGAGGATGTCAAGTTAGAAAACTGTGATAGGTGATTGCAATTAGGAGGAAAAATGAGAAGACTTTGTTTAAGTTGTGTTGTCGCAATTATGGTGACAGTACTAGGTAGTTCTAGTTTTGCAGAAGCGACTTATATAAACAATAGCTATGTTCCCATGACCGTTATAGAAACCGATTGGAATAAGCTAATACCAGTTACAGAGGTACTTCCGTTGATTGGTGGCACGGTTACTTATGATGGCATTGAGAACTGTGTTATTGTCTCATATAAAGGACATACTATAAAAAATTCCAGCTGATGGAATGAAACCTTCAACTTTCGACGGTACAGCATTTTCATTGTACACGGAAAATAGAGATGGGATCTTATATGTTGATACTAAAATAATTGAGATGCTTGGCGGTTCATGTTCTCATAATGGAGATGTGTTCTCGATAAATTCAGATACTCATGAAGTTCAGGGAATTGCATATCATGACTTAGTGTGGGATTATGATGAAGTTAAGGATAAAAGCTATTATGAAGAAAATTTAGAGCAATTAGAAACAGAATACTACAATCTTCCTTCGGCGTATGAACAAGAAGGCAGTCTATTATCAGGATCATATGTAGCGGAATCCGCAAATGAGATGCTCTTCTATGGAAATATTGATATTTTCAATGAAGGATATTTTGCAGTTAGAAAAAATTCAGCATCCTTAATATTAGGTGAGTTCTCAGGTGTGCTACAGCAAAGTGGATTTGTTTGGTGGAATGATAACATTGGTAATGTGCCAGTTTATGAGACATGGACAAAGCTAGAAAATGATCCTTATGCAGAAAAGCGTACAACGTTAAAAAAGCAAATCAAAGAGGCTGAATTACTAATCGAGAAGAATGATTTTGCTCAAGAGTATTATGATGTAATAAGTGAATCAGAAATTCGACTTTATAATCCAGATGGTATGTATACGATTGAAGTACCTTCACTGCGTTATAAGTTCAAGTCGGGTATGTATGGAGGAGCTTTTCTAAGGTTAGAGTTAGTTGAAGACGCTGAGAAAACTATATTGATCTCAGGTTTGGATGAGGATTATGACGCCGATGGTGACGTTTTACATGAGTTTAGAGATTTCGAAAATGAGGGTTTTGACAAAGTTATATTATTTGCTAGATCAAAGAATTACTTTGATGGAAATAGAAATGTAATTATTAAAGCACATGCAACTAACGGCTGTTACATAACAATAAACAGTTTCTATGTATTTGATGAGGACTTGTATGCGAAAGATCCAGAAGGTTATATAAAAGAATTGCTATCGAATGAGGATATTCAGAGAGAAATTGAGATATTTAAAGGTATTACGACCTATCCTGGAATGGGATAATATTCTCGTGCTATGTATTTAACGGTATTAATATGTATAACGAGCGGTCAAGTCTTAAGCGCTGTAGACCATTGTTGTATTATATGATAATTTGATTGAGTACCATCGCGATTCAAATACAACGATTAGAAGTTCATTGCAAGCTTTAGTGCCAAACGAATGTTTGGCATTTTTGTTTGCAATGAAGTTATGATTGTTATTTGAATTGCGTGACTAAACCAAAGTGAAGTTCAGCAGAAAGAATAGCAAAGCATTTCAAATTGAATAGCTGTAATCAGTGTTAATTGTTTTGAGTTATTAATTGTAAATAATTGTAGAGCAAAATAAGGTTATCGGTATGATATAATATATCGGATTGCTTGGAGTGAATCGTACCATAAGTGACTGAGTTTTTTTTGAGTGTATAAGTTTATAATTATAAAAAGTACTTTAGTCAAAATAGGCTATTATAAAAATTATATTCTAAGCCTTCAAATGTGATAATATTATGAAGTAGTTATTTAGATGATAAGAGGGGCTGTAAAAATGAAGTATAAAATGATTGATTTATGTGCTGGTATTGGAGGTATTCGAAGGGGATTCGAGATGAATGGCCACTTTGAAAACGTCTTATCAGCCGAAAATAATAAGTATGCAGTTATGGCTTATAAACATCTGTATAATGAAGATCCAGAGAATGATTTAACGAGTGATGAATTCAAGGAAACAGTAGCAGATACCGAATACGATATTCTTTTAGCAGGGTTTCCTTGTCAGGCGTTTAGTAAAGCTGGGAAAAAAGAAGGTTTTAAGGATAAGATTAGAGGAACCATTTTCTTTGATATAGCTGATATTATTGAAAGAACAAAGCCTAAAGCTGTTTTTCTTGAGAATGTCGAAGGGTTGATTACACATAAAGGTGGAGACACTTTTTAAGACTATTATTGAGACTTTGACAATTGATTTAAATTATAAAATTATCGGAGTCGAAGTTGAAGATGGTGTTCCAAAATATAATCCAAGAAAATTTCTAGCCAATTCTCGAAATTTTGGTATACCTCAAAACCGACCTAGAGTGTACATTCTTGGATTTAGTAGAGAGGAATATCCAGAAGCAGATCAGATTTTGGAAAACTTAGAATTACCAACAAAAAGTGAATCTGAACCTATTTATAGGGATTTACACGATTTACTTGATTATAATGCCGAACCTAAGTTTTACTTATCACAACAATATTTAGATACTTTAAAAGCACACCGGAATCGTCATAAGTCAAAAGGTAACGGCTATGGTTATATAGTAGTGAATGAGTCGAGTATCAGGAATCCAATATCTAATGCAATTTTGGCGACAGGTGGATCTGGAAAAGAAAGAAATTTGGTTTTTGATCCTCAGGATACGATACCTGGGAAGGAAGTAAAAGGTAAGAGAAGCCCTTTAAATAACGAATGTATAAGGGCTATGACTCCTGATGAATGGGCTAAACTACAGGGATTTAAGAGTTATGCATTTATGAAAAAATGGTAAAGATACATTTTCACTTCCCGAAAAGATCAGCAATACTCAAAGGTACAAATTGTTTGGTAATTCTGTATCAATACCTGTTATCAAAACACTTGCTGATTTCTTCCATGACTGTTTATTTAAAATGAGTAAAAAATAAAAGAGGCGAATAGCCTCTTTTTATTTTACGATATAACCACCTTCAGGATATTTATCAGAAGGATCAACATATTGAATATCTAGGTTTTCTTTTGCTCGGATGTCTCTGAGTGTTCTAGTCCAATCTCGTATACCACTTATAACTTGAAGTTTTGTAGGAGATATTACTTCACCACGAGTCATCTTTAGATATTTTTTCAATCTACCTCGGCCAGACTTTTTTGAGAAAACAGCAGCCATTTTGTCTGCATCTTCATCGCTAAAAAGATTCTTTTTACCATGGTTGCAATCAGCACAAAGAGTCCATAAATTGTCTAAAGTACTTTTACCACTCATATCTACAGGTATCTTGTGATCAACATGCAATTTTACGCCATTACCGCTTCTACGACCACATCGTTGGCAAGTTGATTCATCTCTTGTTAAGACAGCATATCTCAATTTTTTATTAATTGCTTCTCGTTTTTTACCAGTTTCTGTTGTTTTAAGTGAGTTTAAGCGATAGCCATTACTGACAGACTCAATGTCATATCCGTCATCGGCACGGATAGTTCTAATAACTCTAGTCCAATCAACAACACCAGCTATTTTACTTAACGTTTTACGGTCAATGATTACACCGACATTCTCTTCAAAATACTTTATTAGTTTCTTTTTTGCACTCATATGACATCCTCCACATCGAAAAGTTTACAGCTATTATATCACAGTATGTGTTTTGGCTTATAAAAGTGGATATATATTAACAAAGAATTTACAAGTTATGGATGTGTGTATGCATGATAAAAACTGGTAATGAAACAAAAAGTATGATGATGTCAAAAATCAAGAGTAAGGATACTGATATTGAAATAAAAGTTAGGAAATGGCTCCATTCTCAAGGTTATAGATTTAGAAAAAATGATGCTCGTTATCCAGGAAAACCGGACGTAGTTCTTCCTAAACATCATGCTGTAATTTTCGTGAATGGATGTTTTTGGCATGGACATGATAATTGCAAAAAAGCGACAATACCAAAAACTAATACTGAGTTTTGGTTAAAGAAGATAAATGGAAATAAGCAAAGGGATTTGAGAAATATTGAGTTGTTGAAAGATGGAGGCTGGAATGTAATAGTGGTTTGGGAATGTGAGTTAAAGAAGCAATTTGAAGATGTTATGGTCAGTGTGGTTGAAAGGCTTCATAATAGTTAGGGATAAGATAAATGAAACTAGTTGAACGCTATCTGTGTTAAATATAGGTTTCATATATATAAGTTCAACATCTTTAAGGTGAGAAGTTAACATATGGGGTAAAGTACTTCTCTATTATGCATGAGATCGTGTGTACGAGTTCCACATAAGATTATTCAACGAAGACGAAAGTCTTCGTTTTTGTTTAATAGTCAATTTGATTGTAGGCTAATCTAATGAGGGAAATCAACAATTTTCAATTATATATTATATTAGTAACAGAGGAATCGGTTGCCCTGCGTAGGCAATCGATTATTTTATTGCGAGAAAATGGAGGAATATGATATGAGTGAACAGAAAAAGAGAGTAGAAATTGTTAAATTACAGCTTGTTAAGGAAAAGAGCTTTTTATATAGTCCACGCAAAATCAAATGCCCAGAAGATGCATTGGAATTGATTAGATACTTAGTTGATTCATCTGATCGTGAAATTTTTGTAGTTGTAGCCTTGGATACTAAGAATCAACCAGTTGCAGCAAATATTTGTAGTGTAGGCTCATTAAATGCGTCAATTGTCCATCCTCGTGAAGTATTTAAAATGGCGATTCTATCAAATGCTGCATCAATAATAGTTGGACATAATCATCCATCTGGTGATCCTACTCCAAGTAGTGACGATATTAAGGTGACAAAGAGGCTGGTTGAAGTAGGGGAGGCAGTAGGAATTAAAATTGTAGATCATATTATTTTAGGATACAATAACTATAAAAGTTTGAAGGAGCTGGAATTAATTTAGATGGAGTTTTTTGAATGAGTGATTATAATGAACTAATTAAGAACTATTTTAATGGTGATCTACTAAAGAGTGAAGAACTAAATCCACTACTTCGATTGGTTGAGAATGCAGTAGATTCAACGATTCATGAAATGAATCGATTGAATATTGAGTTAAATAAGGCTAAGATACAGTTAATCAAAAGAGCATTATTAGAGTTCTTTTGTGTGAATTACATTGGGAATTACTATCTGGTAAAACGTAAGTGTTTCCAACTTGAATATGAATTATACAATAAGATTGGTGGCGACTATTTTATTAATGATATTATGAAGAAAATTTATGAAGGGAGTCATGATAAAAACACTTATAAATCTGATGAAAATGTAATGGGAAGTTTTCCAATAATTGAATTAGAATCATTGCTATTAAATAAATCTATTGCAAAGTGTGATAAAGTCCTTAGAGAAGACATTAGGAAACTGAAGAGTATATCACTAAATGATATTCATCAAATATTTGTGTGGATTATGGAAGAAAACAAGCAAGTGTATGGGTGCAATATTTCGCTGTTTTATGCTTTTCATACTTTTGATATTATGTGTGCTAATGTTATTGAATCGAAGTTGATGGAACTTGAAAAAAAAGAAATCTGAGTGTAAGAATAAGAAAATGAGTTTTAAACGAGATCTGTTTGAGTTATCAATGGCTTTTGTACAGGTACTTGACTTACCTACTCATAATCTAAGGATGTATTACATTCGAAGTATCATTGAAGATTTTGATAGAAAAAAAATTCAAGTACTATGAAACTTTAAGAGAAATATCAGTGATTAAATCAGAGATTTTCAATAACGAGATAAAGAATATTTATAGAAGCCTATTTGACCAACTAAACACTATTAATAAACGTAGAGATACGATTGAAATTATGGTGGCGATAGCTGGAAAATGTACAGATGAATACATTAATAATGAATTGAAATCAGACATATTTGTAAAGAAGTTCTGGAAGTATGATTTATTAAATATAAATTGCTTGAAGTCAATTAACTATATTAGAATTTATGAGGACTCAAAACAGTTGTTGGAAATTGATAATGATCCAAGAAAAAAAAGTACCTAAATATGATCCTAAGTTAATGAGAATTCAGAATCAGCATATACAAAAATATAAGTCATTTTATAGAAATAATTTTGAAATTGATTTGAGTAATTTTGACACCCAAGAAAAAATTGCGTCAGGAGTTATTAAGTAAATATACTAAGGGAGTTCTTGAGTGTGAGCAAATCACAGATGAATCCATTCATACGTTTATAAGTCAAGAGCTGTACACAAGAATAGAAAATTTGCTTAGTCGAAAAGAACTTCTTATGCAAAGCAATGATAGTTCAACTAAAAGGCGTACTATACATTTAATTAGGGAAAAGTTTAAGTTACTTGATTTGAAAATCAGTTCAAATAGTGTAGCAAACTTCATTTGTGACAGATATGTGATAGATTATGAGTTTAGATACCTTCTCTATCAATTTAATGATGAAGACGTTGAATATTTATACCCAAATCTATTAATTAACGATTTATTATTTAAAATTATACAAAAGAAAGCTATAAAGCTATCTTTTTTTTCATCTAACTCAAGTGTTGAAAAGGGTAAAAGGATATGGAGTGAAGTAGAAAAAAACATAGATAAAATACTCGTAAAAGATAGGGTAAATCATCTGATATATTATCAAGAAGTAATAAAATATTACAAACGATCTTTTGAATTAGCATGCAACTATGACAATGAAAAAGGTAACTCTGCAGATCATGAATTACTAAAGAAAATACTGAAAGTAAATTATGTAAACATTCGCAATTTTCTTCTTGAGTTGATTCTACAGAGTGAAAAATCTAATCAGATTGAACGGGTAATAGGCACATTACAAGAGGAGAAACTCGATGCTATTATGAATGAAATGATTCTATTGTGGAAAAAGATGGAATGATTTATTTTGCCTATTGGTACGTTTTAAGCAAAGCAAAACTTGAGTGTTGTTCATGAATAGTTGGAAAACCTAACCTCTTAACGAGGTTAGGTTTTTTTTCTATTTTACGAGAATAAAAATAATTAACCATTCCATTTTGCCTCCATTTTCAATTAACTTTCTATAGGTTACACTCTTCAACAGGTTCCGATTGTTCAAATATTGAAGGGAGAGATGAAGATGGATGAAACAAGTCAAAAGAGTAAAATGATTAATCCTGTGATTTTTTAGAGGAGATCAGCCTTCTGATATATCTAAATACTCAGAAGAGGTTGATAAAAAAAACAAAACCTTGTTGAGGAAACACTTATTGAGCCAACAAGAAACGTATCAGTGAGTGAAAGGGAAAAAAGTTTAAATGAAATTGAGAAACAAATTATTGGGAGTTCCTCAAAGGGAAACGTAATAAGTGATTCAACCGATATCCAAATGAGAATGCCAGTAAATTTTCTGGGCGGTAATAGTCATTTGCAAAAAAAAATTCGAACAGGAGTATGTTGAATCAGATAGCGTAAATAAATCAAAAGTCAAAGTGGCTTCAAATTATAAGGATACTTTGTCGAACCGAAAAAAAACCGAATCGGAGAAATCTCATGCGAATATAAAGACGTATGAAAAGAAAACTATTGGACAGAAACAGTTGAATACGAAAGTAATAAGAGCTGAGTTTACTGTAGACAACGAAAACCATTATCTGTGTAAAATTGTAGGTGACACACTTCATCGGATTACTAACTTCATTGTTAGTGTTGATAAGGTATTAATTACTGATAATGGCAGGACTCAGTTCAAATCCTACTACCTCAAAATCACTCGATTAGTAGACTCTTATGTTAGCTATACAACAATATCGGCACGTGACTTTGAGAATAAGCAATGGATTTACGATAAATTAGGACTAGGTTGTATCGTATATGCAGGGGTATATGTATACGAATTTCTCCAAGAGTATATATCCCACCAAGTTCAAAGTGCTCCTGTAGAGATCAAATATATACATGTTGGTTGGCGGAAAATCAATGGAAAGCACTACTATCTTCACGGTAAAGGAGCGATAGGAAGTATAGATCCTTCACTAAGTGGGCGAGAGGATATGATTCTTGAAATAATTGGAGGAATGAGTCCGCTAGCGGCATACGAAGCGACAATGGATATGCTGAATATTGCCTCATTGTCAGTAACATTACCGCTTCTATCGTTTACACTTCTTGGTTTATTGAAGTATGTGTTTGAGTATGAGGATGGTGAGAACAAAAAAAATTCGAATTCAAACTGCAATGTGGCTACATGGAAGAACTGGTACTCGTAAAAGTACATTGGCAAAGATGTTTGCTAATGTCTTTAACAGATCTAATGATTCGATTAACTGTTCATTTGAAGACACAGTTGCTGCCATAGAAGTGAAAGCGTCAGAATACAAAGATAGTGTGTTGATTGCTGATGATTATAAACCAGCTCAAACAGCAGCACAAAAGAAGGAAAATGAGAAAAAAGCTAATGCCATTTTAAGACTATATGGTGATAATATTTCAAAAAGTAGAATGACGAAAACAATGAGGAAACAAGAAGAATTTAAGCCGCAGGGAGTATGTCTAATAACTGGTGAGTCAACTGTTGGGGGGGGAGATTCGACAAGTGCTCGATTTATTGGTGTTGAAATCACTTCTCAAGATGTAGATTTGAGCAAATTATCACATCACCAAAGTAATCCATCATGGTATTCGACATGCTTAGCGCACTTCCTTACATGGGTATCGAACAATTTTCAATTAATAAGAGAATTGATTGTCTCATCATACTGGGGTATAAGGGATCGTAACATTGGATCTTTTAGGCACGGAAGGTTTGCTGAAGCATATTCGGCGCTGGCAATTGCTTACGAAATTTTCCTATATTATGGTCAAAGTATTGGCTATTCTCAAGTGAATAGCGAAGTCAGTTTAAACAGAAGGACAAATGGAATTTTGTATAAAGTAATTCAAGCACATAGTAATGCCACAGTAGAAGAAAATCCAGCGATTATGTATTTGTCAGCTCTAAGAGATTTAATCGAGTGTGAGAAAATTAACTTAAGAGATATTACAACGGATATACAGAGTGGTAAGTTTCACGGTTACATGGATAACCATTATTTCTATTTGATTCCTTCAGAAGTGTACTCTGAAATCTATAAGTATTATAAAAGTCTAGGCATTCATTTCCCGCTAAATTTAGTAAAAACGAATGAAGCTTTGGCTATCGAAAGAGTGATACTAACCCGTATTGAATCAGGAAAAGAAGTTAGAACGATAAAGAAGTCAATTGCTGGACGTAGAAATAGATACTTGACTATTAATAGAGATACAATGAACAGTTTATTAGATAGTTTAGATTTGTAGGGCATGTAGGGCAGAGAGCTAAAAGCTTGGGAATGACTTTATTGAGGAGATAATACTCATTAAAGTAGCAGGGCGCAATGTAGGACATTGCGCCAATAATACGGAGGTTATTATGAGTCAAGATAAATATGTATATACACCAAAAGAAGTTTCTAAAATTCTACAAATAGGAAAGTCAAAAAAAACCTATGACTTAATTCGAGAAGAAGTAATTCCATATATCAAATTAGGACGTACTTATATAATCCCCAAAGAAGCGTTTGATGAATGGTTAAATACTTCGTATAGTGGAGCCTCTCAATGAGAGGCTCTATCCATAAGCGAGGGAAGAAGTACTCTGTAATTGTAACCATCGGGAAAGATAGTAATGGGAAAAGAAAGCAAAAGTGGTTTAGTGGATTCAACACAAAGAAAGAAGCTGAGAAGGCTTTAGTAAAAATATTAAACGAACTTGAAAATGACCAGTTTATAAAACCCGAAAATACAACAGTTGAGGAGTATTTTATAAGTTGGCTGGAGAATTATGTTGAGACAAATTTGAGGGAAACAACGAGTTCGGGTTATTATACGAATGTGAAAAATCATATCATACCGCATATTGGAAAGCATAAGTTACAGAAATTACAACCTATTCATATTCAAAATTTGTACACGTTTTTACTGAAGAAAGGGAGGATTGATGGGAAAGGAGGTTTGTCTGCAAAAACAGTGTTGCAGATTCATAGAATTTTATCAAAGGCCTTAAGTCAAGCATACAAATTACAGCTTATTTCTCGAAATCCAGCAAACTTCGTTGAGCCACCTAGAAAAAAGAAGTTTAAACCAGAGTTGCTAGATGAGAAACAGATACCAAAGTTAATTAATGCCTTTAAGGATACAGATATTTATATTGCTGTAATCTTAGCTTTGAACTTAGGATTAAGACGTGGTGAAGCTCTTGGTCTTCGTTGGTCAGATATTGATTTTGATAAGAAACTCTTGGTTATCAATCAGACGCTCGTTTCAACACAAAAAGGTACGATATTCACTGAGCCTAAATCAGAGGGGAGTAATCGATCTATTCTAATATCAGATTCGTTAATAAGTGAGTTGCGCCTTGTTCGTGATAAACAAAAATATTTTGCTCAGATATTGGGCAGGGGGTATAGTGATTTGGATTTAGTGTGCTGCAAGAAAGACGGTTCAATTATAAGACCGAGAAGACTAAGTCAGATATTCTCAGATAATCTGGAAGCAAATGGTTTGCCTCATATTAGGTTTCATGATCTGAGGCATTTAAACGCAACTTTGATGCTTAAAGCAAATATACCAGCAAAAATTGCATCTGAAAGATTGGGACATTCAACTATTGGAATAACATTAGATCTGTACTCTCATGTGCTTAATGAAATGCAAGAGGATGCAGCAACAAGACTAGATGAAATCATATATACAAAAAATCAAAAATAGATTTTTGAAGTATATAAATTATTGAAACGCAATAATGTAAAAAAATTGTTATGTAAAAGGTTGTATTCCTATTTGGAGTATGACCTTATTTCATGTAAAGAGGACTATGTGGAAAAATCAAAACGATTCTCAGGAAAGAAATATGTCACAATTGGAATTACAGAGAATATACCTATAGAGATTCAGAACAGAATTTATTGCATGATACATAATGTATGTGAGTCTCTAAATGAAGTAGACTATCTTCAGGTATTTGAATTAACATCGAAGTCAACAGATGAAGGAACTTTTCAAGTAATTTCACACTCACAAGATGTACCTGAATACTCAAGCGTGATAAAATTGAAAATCACAAAACCAATCACAGAAAAAAAATATATGTGATAAGTGATGAAGATAGTCAGGGGAATGAGTATTGCACTATGCTATTAAGTTCAGAGTATTAATAAGTTAATTGAGTCGTTAAAGTGGTATGTGATTACAGTATTCTAAACAATGAGCATAAAGTCTGGTTTAAACGATCGGTGGTTGGATAGAGAAGGAACATATATAAGTATCAAGTTGCTTAATAGAAATCATGTACAATCGCTTAGAATTGACCAGTGTTAACTATTATGTTTGCATTTTGTTTGCAATTCGAGATTTTAACTGCAAACAAAAAAAAGACTCACTTTCAAATGAAAGTAAGTCTTTTCAATGGTGCCGAAGGCGGGGATCGAACCCGCACGCTCCGAAGAGCTCTGGATTTTGAGTCCAGCGCGTCTGCCAGTTCCACCACTTCGGCATGTGGTGTTTGTCTTAACGACAAGATAAATATTACCATGAAATTGTTGAAATTACAATAGCTTCAGACAAAAAAGTTAAGATTTGGTTAAACGCAGAAAATTCAGAACGCGGATTAAGCTGAATAATATACTAAGATCTTTTCTTAGAACTCTTTCTACTTCCAAATTTTGATGATTTTCCTTTTATGTTTCTAGATTTTGGATGACCCGAATGGTTTTTTTTTATCCTTTGACGGATATCCAGAGTGGCTTCGTTTGGATTTATTCGCACGAGTTGTTTTCTTATCTTCTTTTGTAGGTTCTGACTTTTTAATTACCTCTGTCTTTTGAGGCATTTGCATACGATCAATGGTTAAGTCAATAAAGGACTCAATAGCTTCAAGTCTCTTAGCATCTTTTAGGGTAAGCATTGTAAATGCCACGCCGTATTGACCTGCTCGTCCTGTGCGACCAATTCTGTGAACATAATCCTCAGGGTTGTCTGGCAAATTATAATTAAATACATGTGTTACACCTTCTACATCAATACCTCGAGAAGCAACGTCTGTTGCGACTAGAAATTGAATGGTATTTTCCTTGAAAGCTCTCATAACATGCTCACGTTTAGATTGAGTGAGTGCACCGTGTAGAGGTGCGGCGCTGTATCCTGCTGCAATCATTTCATCACATAAGGATTGCGTTCCCAGTCTAGAACGGCAAAAAACAATAGCCTTTTGAGGGTAATTTTGATCAATGATTTTCTGGAAATCTATAAATTTTCGTCGTCCAGAGGTTTCAACGACATACTGAGTAATATTCTCAAGCGTAATCTGTTTTTTAGGTGCCTTAACATAGACAGGAACATCAAGGCATTCTTCTGAAAATTCATTTACAGCTTTATTCATTGTAGCTGAAAAACAAAGAGTTTGTCTATTTTCAGGAAGTTGGTTCATTATCTCGTCTAAGTCTTTTTTGAATCCAATATGAAACATTTGGTCAGCTTCATCAACAACGACTGTCTGTAGGGTGTTAAAGCTGATTGTACCGCGCCTAATATGGTCGAGTAAACGTCCGGGTGTCCCAACAACAAGCTGAACATTGCCACTGAGTTTGTGAAGTTGAGCCTGAATGTCTTGACCTCCATAAACACATAAAATATTAAGTGGCTTAAGAGCTGACAAATTTCTAGCTACACCAGCAATTTGAATAGCAAGTTCTCTGGTAGGCGTTATGATTAAACCTTGAATGTCTGGAATGTCATGATCTATTGACTGAAACATAGGAAGAAGGAAGGCAAGTGTTTTGCCTGTACCGGTCTGGGCTTCTGCGATGAGGTCTTTTCCATTTAGTATATGTGGAATACTTAAAGTTTGTATTGGTGTTGGAGTTGTAATGTTATTGCACTCAAGAGCGTACACAAGGTCGCTTTTAAGGCCTAATTTATAAAAAGACATAATGTGTTGTCCTCTTTCTTTTGAACTATGAATCAGTTAGGAAATAGGCTGTAAGAAGACTCATTGTATCATAGGTTACATAACTCAGCATAGAAAATGTAAATAATAATTCGTATTAATTCCGATAAATTGATAGATTAATTTTGAAATTATCACAGAAAGGACACATCATATCGCTATAATGAATCTGTACTAACGATACCAAGTACATGATTCCTCGAAAAACCCCTGCAGCTTCGCTTACTGCAGGGGTTTCTCTTGTTCATAATATGTAAAGAAAATACAAATAAAAGGCCAATAGTTTTAAAAGTATTTTGCTAATAATTGAGAATGGTTATCGATTACCAACTTTTTTTGATATACTGTCTTTGACTGGAATGAAATTACTTCATGGTGAGAAGGAGCGAAAGTCATGAATACTGTACAGAATTACTTCTTCTGGGAGGATATGATCCGCCGAAACTCAGTAGATAATATACTTTATGGGAGTAGCGAGAGCATAACTAAGGAATCAATTTTCATTTACATTGGTATGATCGATAGAAAAAAAACAAATATTTGAAGCGGGCTGGATTAACCATGCAAACATTCAAACTGCACTGGGATATCTACAACATGTCTTTATTCCAACTTGTTTTTACACTTGGATAGACAGACGTAGCGAAGGTTTATTTATACCACATTCGGGGTTTGACATTCTAATGGGTGAAGTCCTAAAGACACTGGACTTTGAAAATGATAAAGAGAAGTTTAATGACGCATGGATAATGGAAGACCACTATGAAAGTCTTGATTCTCTTTGGGGGGTTACAGACAGTGCAAAAACAGGAAAAATTAAGGCGTTTTGTGACCTGTTCAATACAACCTGGGATCATGATCCAGAGCAAAAGTTGTTTGTGAAAGTTTTCGACTCAACAAGTGAAATCTACGATTTTATTATTGGAAATTTTGACGATGTTTTTGAAGAGGTTATAGAGGAAGAACTAGAAATGAGAGTTGATAAGTTCCAGTTTATGTGTGAAAATGCTTACACAGAACCGCTTATGAATAAGAACTTTATTAAGATCTTAAATGCGAGAATGCCAATTTGCTTTTAAGAAAAGGCTACGTGAGGATTTAGCTCACGTAGCCTTTTTTAAGG
>JDSF01000197.1_pt1 | contig 39492 bp, 55 predicted proteins | sample 199441 | NCBI WGS metagenome assembly JDSF01 (sample SAMN02592751, study PRJNA231836) | bioreactor metagenome | isolation source: continuous culture bioreactor denitrification-DNRA | place: Germany: Bremen
CCGGTGCCGGCACCAAAAAAAACCAGAGCCTTAACCACTTGGCGACTTCCCAACAACGGAAGTGACATTATACCATATTCCCAAGTTTGTCCAGCGGATTGTTACAATTCCTTTTTTTCTAATACCTGGGGAGCTTCTTGTGCTTCCTCGGAGTCATAAGCATCCATCACCACTTGCTGCAAATGATCTCTGAAGTCGCTGCTGATTGGATGGGCAACATCCTTGAACTCACCATTTGCCAACTGCCTGCTCGGCATGGCGATGAAGTCACCTTCCCTGCCCTCTATAATCTTGATATTGTGTACCACAAATTGATTGTCAAACGTTACGGTCACATAAGCCTTCAATTTGCCTGCTTGACTGACTTTTCGTACTCGAACCTCTGAAATGTCCACAAGAACCTCCAAACAACCTTTATCTTATTTTCATAACTAAACCGGTTTTCCAGCTCATTACTTCAGCCCCGAACCGCGTGCGTATCTCATCAGAAACAATTTGTACTTGCTTGTCGTCATCGCTGACGAAAAACCAACAAGCACCACTTCCTGTAAGACCACTATATCCATGGCAAGCGCTACTTAGCTGTTCAAGTTGGCCATAGAATGTTTGGTGCTCCACACCTTGTTGAAAATCATTATACATCAAACTTTTCCATACTGCAGGTGATTTCTTGAAAACTTCTGCAATCTCCTCACCTGTAGGTCCCAATGTAACTGAACTACCACTACGGACCTCATCAAGCCTGGTATATGCAGATGACGTAGATGTAGCAAAAAAGAGTAGGCATCACCAAACACACTGATAGATCCCTCTGTTCTATTGGCATGATTCCTTCTCCTCTACCAGTCACAATTGCACAACAATGTGAAGAAAGAAAAAAAAGGTACATCGCTGCCAACTTGCAATGCAATATCCGCCAAGGATCTGGCCTCAAGCGCAGCATCTCCTGCATACTCCTGCAATAGGAGCAACACCGAGGCAGCATCACTGGATCCGCCACCCAACCCAGCCTGTGAGGGAATACGCTTCTTGCAATCGATATGTAAGGACAACGGAACATTTGCCCTTTCACACCAGAGACGGGCAGCCTTGGTTAAAGTATCCTCTCCATTGAGTTGAAATGTTTCCAATCCAGTTACTTCTACCTTGAACTCATGATGCCCTTTTACAGTGATGGAAACTTCATCGGCAAGATCCACCAAGGCAAAAAGTGAACGGATGGGATGATACCCATCTTGAAACGGTTGGCCAACGGCCAGATGCAGATTTACCTTGGCATAAGCAGGACGCACAAGTATGGTATCCATGTTCTACAGAGTACCAAAGCCAATGTTGATTGTCTAGTAAGATTTTTTTCATAATTATGAGCTAAGAGCCCTTTTTTTTCGGGAATTACAATTCTAAAAGTGACATATCCACCTAAGATATAAAACAAATCTAGAATACAAGCTTACTCATCGTTCCAAATACCAAGGGCAATAAGCTGTTGCTGAGTTTTCTCTTTCCAGTTCCTGTTTGCTTGTGGATTGGCAGGACTGGGGTGAATAATTGAGCCTAGTATGTATCTATCATCGAGCGAAACCACCTGCTGCAACTTCTTCAATGCATACTTTCCTACCCCTATAAGATAGGTAGGCTCCAGCAACAAGATCAGGTCCAGGAGATAGCGGTCACAGATTGTCTCAAGGGCCATCCTCTCAACCTTGGGAAGTTTGTCAGGAGTAATATTCTTTGCATGTTTGGTTCGTTCCATAAAAGCCAGAGGACAGTAATTAGTGATGGCGATTTCCTGCGAAAATGCCTCTGCACTCTCATAATGTTCTTCCATGAGAGCCCAGAGCCGCTTGCCACTGACCTCGCTTCGCTGAACTGACAACCCAAGCACGGGACGTGATGGATGCTCAATAGTTGGTTTTTCAATAGGCTCATCAAGCTTGAGAAAATGCTTCACAGCATCCACCTCACCAAAAGGGATACCGTTTTGAGCCATGCCAAAAGGTCCGGGGTTCATCCCAAGCATGAGTGTCTTAACAGGATGAGCAAGATAGGTCCTTAAATATGCTTCATGCATTTTCCAAGCATATTGTAATGGATTGTAGATGTAAAAAATCTCCGCTAAATCGCAGTTGTTCCACCTGCCAAGCAAACAGCTCTGTCCGTTGTACGATCTCTTGAGAGTAATTCTGCACCACTATCCCCCTAGCACAAAAGTAGGTTTGTACCGTATGATACCCCAACATGGCACAAAAGGTTGAGAAACTCAAGGGAATCATTTTTGACAAGGATGGGACGTTGTTTGACTACGCCCAGGTCTGGGAGACTATCCTTAAAGAGGGTATAGCCCTCACCTTCAATTCCATGGGAAAGCAGAACCAGCAGACCGCCAAACAGGCGATGTTAAGTCTGATGGGCATCGATGAAGATGGCAGATGCATTCCCAGAGGTTTGGTGTTTACCCATCGCAGGATCCAAATCCTCAGAAGGTTCCTTCTGTACTGTATCCGTTACCGTGTCAATGCGATCAAAGCAATCAAAGGCTATAACAGAAGTGTAAAACACAGTGAAGTCCTGCTTAATGAGAAACTCAAGCAGATGGATTTCTCTGTCCAACAAAGCTTGTTCAAACGTCTGAAGGAAGAAGGGTATCACATCGGTGTCATTACCAGTGATAACGCTTCCTCAACCAATCTTTTCCTTTCTTTAATGGGGTTGGAGAAAATGGTGGATTTCATCGCCAGCCGTGACAGTAATTACCACAGAAAACCACATAGCGAAGCCTTCAATGCGTTCTGCGCACAAGCGGGGATTACCCCCTCCCAGGTGGCTATGGTTGGGGACACTCTTACCGACATGTTGTTTGCAAAACGAGCACAGTCAGGTTACCGGGTGGCAGTTTTAAGCGGGAGCAATGACAGGAGACGTCTGGAAAGACTGAGTGATGTTGTCTATGAGGATATATCTTCCCTACACACGGATACGAGGCTATTTCCTGCCCAATAGTTTGTTTTAACTAAGAATCCAAACATTTTCATTGAAACAAATTATGCTTTTCTTGACAAATAGGGACCTTTCTGTGAGAATAACCGATAGATGTGTAAAATTGGCATCTAGTAGATTTCTATCATTCGCATTTCTTTTGGAGATTTCCCTATCATGAAACATTCCTGGGATGACCTTGACCAATATCGCGGCGTACTGTTTGAAGGACAGTGGCCGACAATCATTGACCTTTTACGAATCACCGAACAAAAGTTTGGGCATAGGAACGGATTTACTGTATTCAAACCCACGCGGGAAACCCTCTCCTATAGTGAAATTCTCGGGGAAGTTTCTCGGGTCAGTTCGTATCTCCAAGAGTGTTGCATAGAAAAAGGTGATCACATTATCATCAATGGAAAGAATAGCCCTGTTTGGGCAATTGCATATTTGGCAACATTGCATGCTGGAGCAATCGTCGTTCCTTTGGATAACCAGATGAATACTGAGCGTGTAGAAACACTCAGCAGTTTTGTTAAAGCATCTTTTATCTTCGCTGACAAGAACGTACTTGAAGCACTTGATACAGAGAAAGAGTGGTTTAAGAAACTAAAGGGGAGCGCAACGCTCCTCGGGACCAGTGAAATCTATCCAAGCATCAACTCTTTACAAGCGAAGAAAGAGTATGACCATGTGCATACCTCGGAACATGACATTGCATCCATTCTCTTTACCAGCGGGACTACAGGCAATGAAAAAAAAGGAGCCATGCTGACACATGCTAATTTGGTAAGCGACCTCTATCAGGCATGTGATGGCACCTTCCTCAGCCTTGATGAGACAGATGTACTGTATGCACTGCTCCCACTCCACCATAGCTATTGCTGCACTGCGGTACTCCTTGAATCCATCAAACATGGGGCAGAATGCGTCTTTGGACAAGATATTGTGGTGAGCAGGATGATCAACGACCTGAAAGAAGGAAAGGTCACCATTTTCATGGGAATACCACTGCTTTACAATAAGCTACTTGCTGGAATCATGAAGCAGGTTAAGAAAAAAGGGATACTAATCAATGCATTGGTCCATACCATGATGGTGATCAATGGATTTACCAAGAAATATTTGCACTGGAATCCCTTCAGAAAGACTTTCAACAAATTGCTGCTCAGCAAGATTGGTTTGGACAGGAATAACTTTCTGATCTGTGGGGCCGGTCCACTCGCTCCAAAGGTATTCAAACAGTACCAACAGCTTGGGCTTGATTTCATCCAAGGCTATGGTCTTACCGAGACGAGTCCAATCCTGACACTTAATCCGATCAGCCACTTCAAGATTGACTCTGTTGGTATGGTATTCCCCTTGGTAGAGATGAAAATTGCCGACCCTGATGAGAACGGAGTGGGTGAAATTCGGGTCAAGGGCCCAAACATCTCTCAAGGTTACTACAACGATCCAATCCACACCGCTGAACTGTTTGATGAAGAAGGCTATCTAAAGACAGGAGATCTTGGAAATCTAGACAACGAAAACTACCTGTACCTCAAGGGTCGAGCTAAGAACATTATCGTTACTGAGGGTGGAAAGAACGTATACCCTGAGGAGATTGAAGACCTCTTCCAGCTCTACAGTCAGGTAGAACAGATACTTATACGCGGATACCAAGAGAAAAAAAAGCATATTCCCAGCGAATTAATCGAAGCAGTGGTCTATCCCAATAGTGAGTACTACAAGGAACACAGTGTTTCCTTACAGGAAGACCTGGAACGGGTGATCAAGGAAGTCAACCAACGGGTATCAGGCTACAAGAAAATAACCAAGCTTACCATTATCAATGAGCCAATGGACATGACAAGTACCAAAAAGATCAAGCGTAACAAGGTGACTGCCTAACAACTTCATGATACTATGGCCTCATGAAACTACTCATTTCCAACACACTCATCATTCCGATGACCAAGGAAGGGCTGAGCCTCCGTGGTGATATCGGCATTGATGGGAAGCATATTGTTTTTGTCGGAACGGGGGGGGACCCTTCCTTTAAGGCCGACCGTATCATTGATGGATCTTCTTTCCTTGCAATGCCTTCCTTGATCAATGCTCACACACATTTGAGCATGGGATTGATGAGGAACTACAAGGATTCCTTGCCTACCCTGCAGGCTTGGCTTGCTGAAATCTTTCCGATCGAGGGTAAACTCACCGCGAAGGATGTGCTGTTGGCCAGCCGCCTCGGCATTCTTGAACTTATCCAGTGCGGATGCACCATGTTCACTGACATGTACTTCGAGCCTCAATCAACAGCACAAGCAGTGATTGAGGGAGGAATCAGGGGAAGCATAGGAGTAACGTTGTTTGGTGAGCTTGAAGAGAATAGAGCGCGGGTAGAGGAGAGAGAAATACTGCTAGCTCCTTACCTCGCAAGGGCCGAGGGGCGTCTTACCCTGAATGTTGGCCCTCACGCCATCTATACCTGTACGCAGGAGACCTACCAATATGCAGCCGATTGGGCACGCCAGCATGGACGGGTATTGCACACTCATCTTAGTGAAACCAGGAAAGAAGTTGATGACTGCATAGCAGAGACTGGAATGACGCCTCCAGCCTACTTGGCAAAGATTGGCGTGCTTCAGAACGTCAAGAGCATGCTCGCCCATTGCGTCCACTTGAGTGAAGAGGATGTCAATCTACTGAAATCGTTTGACACCACCATCGTGCACAACCCCAGCAGCAATCTCAAGCTCTCCAGCGGCATTGCTCCGATTGCCTCTTATCTGCATGCAGGAATTCCTGTTGCACTGGGTACCGATGGGGCAAGCAGCAACAACAACCTCAACATGTTCGAAGAGATGCATATTGCCAGCCTTCTAGGGAGAGTACTGGATACAGGAAGCGAAAAAAAACTAACGCCGTATCAGGTATTGGAAATGGCCACCAAGGGAGGAGCGGAGGCTATGGGAGTTGAGGACAAGATAGGAACACTGGAAGCCGGCAAGGAGGCAGACCTTCTTCTCATCGATTTACAGAAGAGCCACCTTACCCCACTCAACGACCCATTCAGTGCATTGGTATATGCAGCACAGAGCTCTGATATCGATACCGTTTTCTGTCAGGGTAAAATCCTTATGGAACAACGCAAGGTACTCACCTTGGATGAAAGCAAAGTACTGGATGATGTACAGAAAAGCTGGGCTGATGTGCTCAATCGCTAACGAGGAGAAAATCATGGATGAATCATTTGTAACATTAATATTCAAGAAAGATACGCTTACATTGATAGATCAACGTATCCTGCCAACTGAAGTTTCCTATGTAGATTGTAAAACCTACGAGGAAGTTGAGTTTGCAATCAGGGATATGATCGTACGTGGCGCTCCTGCTATCGGAGCCGCTGCAGCATATGGTGTGTATCTAGCAGCACTTCAGTGCCCTGATGAAGCAGAATTCAAGAAAGCCTGTGAGTTCCTCAGTCTTGCCAGGCCCACTGCGGTTAACCTTGGCTGGGCAATCAACCGGATGCTGGCAACCTATGAGCACAGCAAAACCCAACCAAGAGATGCACTTCTTGGTTCGTTGCTCTCTGAGGCAGATGCCATCAGGGAAGAGGACATCAGAACCAACAAGCAGATGTCACGTATTGGCTCTGCAGTGGTTCCCAACAATGCAACGATTCTTACCCACTGCAATACTGGAGCACTGGCTACAGCGGGCTGGGGTACAGCACTCGGGGTTATCAAGACAGCGTTCTATGACAAGAAAAACATTTTTTTTGTCTACGCTGACGAAACACGACCAAGATTCCAGGGTGCTCGACTCACCGCTTGGGAGTTGATGGAAGCGAAGATTCCTTCCAAGCTCATTCCCGATAGTGCCGCAGCGACACTCATCCGTGATGGGAAAATAGATCTCGTTATTCTTGGTGGTGACAGGGTTGCCTCTAATGGAGATGTTGCAAACAAGCTTGGTACTTTTGCCTTGTCGGTCATATGCAAGGCATATGGAGTACCCTTCTACAGTGTTGTCCCGATTTCCACCATAGATTTCACAATTCCCGATGGCTCTGCGATTCCCATCGAGGAGAGGGAAGCAGAGGAAGTTACCCATGTACAGGGAGTGCAAGTAGCACCAAGTGGCATGGATGTCTTCAATCCTGCTTTTGATGTCACTCCACACCAAAATCTAACAGGAATCATAACGGAGAAGGGTATCATCTATCCTCCTTTCAAGGAAAATATTGAGCGCCTCAGGCGAGGAGAAACGCTCTAGGAGCTTTACTGGCAGTGGAGAATGATTCCACTGCCATTTTTTTTGATTTTTTTTCATACACAACAGATATTGTGGATATGACAAAAAGAGTGGCCATCCATTGCGGTCCTCCTCAGTCATTCTAGTTTGTGATATACCATTTACGCATACCGCAAAATCACCTACCCGATTTTTTTTCGGTTTTACGAAAGGCTTTACCATTTTCTCCATTTTCTATACGATCGTATTCAGATTATGTATATTTATACAAATAGAGGAGCAATATCCAAATGCACGAAGCAACACAACAGATTCTTGACCACGTAAAACAAGTCGATCCAAACCAGAGCGAATTCATTCAGGCTGTAACCTCATTCATGGCCTCAATCGACCATTTGGTTGATGATCTTCCTCAAATTGTATATCACAAAGTCCTTGACAGGATGGTTGAACCAGAACGTGTCATCATGTTCCGTGTTCCCTGGATTGATGATGATGGACAGCTGCAGATTAACCGCGCATTCCGTGTTCAGATGAATAGTGCAATCGGCCTTATAAGGTGGATTGAGGTTTCACCCCTCAGTAAACCTATCAATTTGAAATTCCTTGCGTTTGAACAGACTTTCAAAAAACAGCCTTACGGGACTATCCATGGGTGGCGGTAAAGGTGGAAGCGACTTCAATCCAAAAGGGAAGAGCGACAATGAAGTCATGCGTTTCTGCCAGAGCATGATGACAGAGCTTTCACGCCACATTGGTGAGGATACCGATATTCCAGCCGGTGATATCGGCGTTGGAGCTAGAGAGATTGGATATTTGTATGGCCAGTACAGAAGAATGAAAAACCGTTCTGTCGGTATTTTGACGGGCAAAGGACCAACCTACGGTGGTTCCTATATCCGGCCCGAGGCAACTGGGTATGGATTGGTATATCTTTCTGCAGCCATTCTGGAAGCCAAGGGAAAGAGCCTCCAAGGAAAGACCTGTCTTGTCAGTGGTAGTGGAAACGTAGCTCAGTTCACCGCTGAAAAAACTGTTGCACATGGGTGCAAAACCCATCAGCATGAGCGATTCATCAGGTATTCTCATTGATCCATCCGGAATTGATGAAAAGAAACTTGCCTACATCAAGACACTGAAAAAATGTGAGAAGAGGAAGAATCAGCGAATACGCCCAACAGTTCAAGGAAGCAACCTACATTCCCCACAATGGCTCAAACGATGCCAATCCTTTGTGGGATGTAAAAGCTGACTATGCTTTCCCCTGTGCAACCCAGAACGAGATAAACGCCAATGATGCCAAGAACATGGTAGCAAATGGGATTTCTCTGGTTGGAGAAGGTGCTAACATGCCCACTACACTGGAAGCTGATGACATTTTCAAGGAAGCAGGTATTTTGCATGCTCCAGGAAAAGCAGCCAATGCGGGTGGTGTTGCTGTATCAGGATTGGAGATGGCTCAGAACAGCCAGAAGCTCCAGTGGACTTCTGAACAGGTCGACCAACAGCTGCAACTGATCATGAAAAATATCTATGCATCCATCAGCCAAGCTGCAGATAAGTACAGCACGCAGGACAACTTTGTCGATGGAGCAAACATCGCCGGGTTCCTGAAAGTAAGCGAAGCTATGATTGCTCAGGGGTATGTGTAATACACTCAGGGTTTCACGCTAAGGCAGGCTGCAAAGCCTGCCTTATTTTTAACTCTACCCTATTAGGAATCATACCCACTGTACTACTCGTAAAATCTAGGGTATGATGGTAGTTAAGGAGAATAGATATGAAAGATCAGATTTTCTACATTTGTAAGCACTGTGGCAACATTGCTGTAAAGGTTGTTGACAGAGGACCAAAGCTCTCTTGCTGTGGCGAAGAGATGGCTCCCTTGAAGGCAAACACCGTTGATGCAGCCCAGGAAAAGCATGTTCCTGTTGTAAGTATTGAAGGGAACAAGCTGAGTGTGAATGTAGGTTCCGTGGATCATCCCATGACCCAGGAACACCACATCGAATTCATCTATGTCCAGACTGAAAAGGGTGGCATGAGAAAGGCTCTCCCTGTAGACGGAAAGCCACACGCAACCTTTGCACTAGATGATGACAAGGCTGTAGCAGTATATGAGTACTGTAATCTGCATGGACTCTGGAAGGTTGATCTCTAGGATTGTACCAATGTTTCCACCAGCTTGGCTTCTAAAGCCAACAGTGATGCATCACCGATATTCCTGCTTTGCGGGGAATATTTATTTTTTGGTACAATAAGGGTTGTTTTGGATCGCCAAGACAACACACAGCATCTCCGAGCAAGATAGCTTCCTTCGGGTCGTGTGTGACAAACAGCGTTGTTTTGGGACTCTCTTCCCATAACCTGATGAAAGAATTCAACAGTGCATATTTTAATTTAATATCCAAGCTCTGGAAAGGTTCATCGAGTAACATAAGATCACACTGGTGGGCAAAGGCTCTGGCAATTGCTACGCGTTGCCTCATCCCCCCTGAGAGCTGATATGGATACAGAGAGAGGCTCTCCTGCAATTCAACAAGCTCAAGATAGTGCACAGCTCGTTCCTCTCTCTCATGCCTCTCCTTGCAGTAGGAGCGAAGGGCAAGCTCAACGTTCTCAAATACGGTACTGGAGGGAAGAAGCCGTGGCTCCTGGAAGAGATAACTGATCACTCCCTGTTCCCCTACTTCCTTTTCAATCATACCCTCATCGGGTTGGAGCAAACCGGAAGCCATCTGCAACAAGGTGGTTTTCCCTTCACCCGAGGGACCAACAACAGAGAGTATCGTGGAAGGAGGCACTTCAAGACTGAAGTGCTCAAATACCTGGTTGTCTCCATATCGCTTGGTTATGTTCAGGAAACGCATGGGACCCTCCTCGCATCGAGGCGATGCTTCAGAGCTCCTACCCCATCCACCACCAAGGTAAACGCCAAGTCACCAAAGGCGGTAAGGAAGATTGCAATCAAGGTCCAGGAGAGCACCTTGTCAGTCTCCAGTTGTACTTGGGCAAGTTGCATTCTCGAACCCACACCGTACCGTGGCACCGTCAATACCTCAGCCGCAATAACCACTTTCCAGACCATGGAAAGAGCTGTCTTGGCACCGGTGACAAAATAGGGAACCAGGGAAGGAACGATGAAATGCACAAGCTTTGTCTGTTTTGAGAATCCATAGAGATCACACATCTCATCAAGATTTGAATCGAGTTGCCTTACCCCCATCTCCATCTGCACGAACATTACCGGAAACCCCATAAGAAACGCTGAGAACAGCGGCACGGTTCCACTTGAGAACCATATAAAGGCGAGCAGAATGATACTCATCACCGGTACTGCTTTAAGTGTAGTAACAAAGGGGCGCAAGAAAGTGGAAAGCAACGAATACCTCCCAGCCAGTACCCCAAGAATTGAGGCACTCACTAGAATAATCAAGAAGCTCTCCAATGCTCTGAGGACAGTAAACAAAACATTGGAAGTAAAGACCGGCTCACGTACCAAGGTCAACAAGGTAGTGAAAACCGGTCCAAGACTGGGAAGCAAAATCTGGCTGTCAATCCAGATGGCGGCAACCTGCCAGATACCAAGCAGGATTCCCGAAGCAAGAAGAAGTACCAGATTCCGCTTCATAGAACGCATGTTCTACTCCTTACAGATAAAAAAATTGTCCGAAGGAACCGCACCACCGATGGCTGCTGGACTGAAGGAATGGAGGAACCTGTAATAAGCCTGTACTTCCTCTTTCGCTTCCTGACTGGGCACAAATACCAAGTTACAGAAAGGAATGGAAGGAGTAGCCAATGCAGCCTTCATGATTCCTGCTTCTTCAATCGCCTTTCCAGCTGCTTGAGGTTCTGCGTTGACCCATGCAACAGAGTCTTCATAAGCTTCAAGAATGTCCTCAAGTGCTTCTGGGTGGTTCTTTGCAAACTGTTCACTTACCACCATAACACTCATCGGATAGTTTGCAACACCAGAAAGTTCTCCATAGAGAGTCTGGACATCAACTACTTCTTTTGCATTCTTGCTTCCATTCAAAATCATGGAGACAAATGGCTGGGGCAACATGACCAAGGAAATCTTTCCTGCAATGGTCAGCTGAGCAAGCTGAGCGGGGCTGGCAACTGAATAATCAAGGATTACATCCTTTCCTGTTTCAAGACCGGCTTCCCTGAGCAACAGTTGAGCCATCTGGTCGGGGGGGGTGGAACCAGCTCCGGGTACATGTACCGTTTTTCCAAGCAGATCATCCACACCTTGAACCGATCCATCGCTGGAAACTACGCTAAGCATCCCATTACCGATGACAGCAGCCAATTTTATCTTGACACCCTTATTGTAGATATTTGCAGCAAGATTGGAAGGAAGACAGGCAAAATCGAGCTCCCCATTAGCCAAGCGGGCTACCACTTCATTCGGGGAAGGGAATACCTGCATTGCAATCTGAATATCTTCGGTGATTCTCCCACCGTTTTCATTTAAAGCAACAGAAGAAAATCCAGTAGGTCCTGCCATGACAGCAAACTGAACTTCCAATGGCGAGTCAACCGAGGTCTCAGCGACCGGTTGTGCCCAATCGCCACCATGGCGAGCAAGGCTACAAAAACAAGACTGATTCTATGTTTCATCACATATCTCCCTATGAAGAGAGGGGGTAATCCCCCTCCTTCTATTATTCTACACTGATACGGAAATACCGCTTCTTTCCAGCTCGGAGAATCAACTCTCCGTACTCATCCAGATAGGAGGAGTCAATGAGCGTCTTGGGATCCTCAACACGACGTTCCCCAATCCAAGCTCCTCCACCTGTTACCAAGCGGCGAGCATCACTGTTTGTTGCTGCCAGATCAGTCCGACTGAATAAATCCAACACCCCAATACCCGACTCCAACTCAGTCTTGCTGATCGTTAGGGAAGGCATACCTTCACGGCCATCAAGCCCAAGGTTTGCTCCATTGAACATGGCTTTAGCAGCTACTCTGGCTTTTTTTTCGGCTTCATCTTCCCCATGGATGATTTTTGTCTGTTCATAGGCAAGACGTTCCTTGGCATCATTGATATTTACGCCTTCTCCCTCATACTGAGCAATCTCTTCAAGGGGAAGGAAGGTAAAGAGTTTGAGGAACCTTACAACATCTGCGTCGTTGACATTACGCCAGTACTGATAGAAATCATAAGCACTGAAAAGTTCAGGATCGAGGAAAACCGCACCCTTCTCACTCTTGCCCATCTTATGTCCATCAGCACGGGTGATCAGATTGAACGTCAGACCATAGCATTCCGGTCCACCCAGTCTTCTTATTAGCTCAATGCCACTGACAATATTGCCCCACTGATCATCCCTCCAATTTGGAGGCGACAACCATGATCACGGTTGAGAATGTGAAAATCGTAGGACTGCAGAAGCTGATAGTTGAACTCAATGAAGGAGAGCCCACGCTCAAGGCGCTGCTTGTATGATTCAAAGGTGAGCATCCTGTTCACTGAAAAAAAATGCTTTCCAATTTCCCTGAGGAAGCTAATATAGTTCAGTCCATTAAGCCAGTCTGCATTGTTCAATGCAACAGCCTTTCCTTTTCCACCCTCCGGCTGCTCGCTGAAGTCAACAACTGTTCCCAGCTGTTCCTTGATGGAGGCACAATTCTTTTCAATCTGCTCAACGGTGAGCATCCTTCGCATCTCTGTCTTTCCTGAAGGATCCCCAATCATAGCAGTTCCACCTCCGACAAGTGCGATAGGGTTATGACCTGCGTTCTGTAGATGGTGCATGGCAAAAAAACGGCACCATATGACCAATATGAAGGCTCTTGCCGGTTGGGTCTGCACCTACATAGAAGGTAACAGGACCAGCATCCATCAGGTCACTGAGGGCATCGTAATCAGTACATGCTTTAACGAACCCTCGGTCTATCAGGGTTTGTAGGGCTTTATTCATTGTGCTACTCCACTCGTTTGTATGCTTTGTTTGCTTCCTTGATCGTTGCAACCAAGGTTGCAATGCTTACACGGCTCTGTTCCATACTGTCCCTGTATCGCAGGGTAACCGTATTATCTTCCAGTGTCTGGTAGTCAACGGTAACACAGTAAGGAGTTCCAATTTCGTCCATTCTGCGATATCTACGCCCGATGGCACCACTGACATCGAAGAAAGTAGAGAAGTCATCTCGCAATTCCTTCTCAAGCTTGGAAGCAAATTCGGCGATTCCATCTTTCTTAACCAAGGGGAGAACTGCAACTGTGACAGGGGCAATGTTCGGGTGGAAGTGCAGAACTGTCCTTACATCGCCTCCCTCAAGGGTTTCTTCCTCGTATGCATCACTGAGGGCCATCAACACATTACGGGTCAACCCAGCTGAGGTTTCCACAACATAGGGAGGTAGCGCTGATTATCCTCTGGATCGAGATAGGTAAGATCTTTCCCACTGAACTTCTGATGCTGTCCAAGGTCGTAATCGGTTCGGTTGTGCACACCCTCAAGCTCCTGCCACCCCATTGGGAAGAGGAACTGGATGTCATAGGCGTCCTTTGCATAGAATGCCAATTCGTCGGGGCCATGCTGATGCCACCTAAGGCTACTCGGCTTGATTCCCATCTTATGATAGAAAGCCATCCGCTGTTCACGCCAATAGCCGAACCATGTCTCGTCTGTCCCAGGCTTACAGAACCACTGCATCTCCATCTGCTCGAATTCACAGGAGCGGAAGATAAAGTTCTTCGTGGTGATCTCGTTTCTGAAGGACTTCCCTACCTGGGCAATCCCAAAGGGTACCTTTACACGACTTGAGGAAACCACATTCTTGAAATCTGCATAGATTCCTTGGCAGTCTCAGGTCGAAGGTAAATGGTGGAGCCTCCGTCAAGATTTGCGCCAATGTGGGTCGCGAACATCAGGTTGAAATTTCTTGGTTCTGTAAAACTATCGCGAGTACCACAGGTGGGACAAGCACCGCCAAGGTCAATCTGATCTGCACGGAAGCGTGATTTGCACTGCTTGCAGTCGACCATGGGGTCACTGAAGTTGGATACATGCCCACTGGCTTCCCAGACGCGGGGGTGCATGAGGATGGAGGCATCCAGACCTACAATGTTGTCATGGATCTGGGTCATCTCTTTCCACCAGAAATCGCGAATGTTGTTTTTTCAGTTGTACTCCCAGTGGACCGTAGTCATAGGCGCCATTCAATCCACCATAAATTTCACTCGACTGGAAAATAAACCCACGTCGCTTACACAAGGAGACAATTTTATCCATCGTTACTTCTGCCATTTACTTATACCTCTCTCTTCAGAACATCCAACGCTGTTTCAATTCGTTTATAGGTCTCTTCCTGACCCAACAATTTGATTGAGTCAAAGAGTGGAAGGCTTACCGTACTACCGGTGAGTGCCACCCTGAGGGGCATGAACACTCCGTTCACCTTGATTTCCATTTCTTCAGCCAGGGAAGCAATTTCCCCTTCAATTTCCTCTTGATCCTTGCCATGAGAAAATCCATCCTTGAGCTTGTCGTATGCACGCTCCAAGGCAAGGGTTGCCGTGGCCAGATCAACTTTCTTTGCAGCAAATAGATTTACATCCTCATAGGTAGGTGTCTCAAAGAGGAACCTGCTCAAGTCAACAATATCACTGAGCACCTTCAAGCGCTCCTTGCTCACAACGGTAAGGGCAAGCATGTCGCTCTTCTCTTTTTCCTGAAGCGGAAGTGAGACAAACCCAGCTTTTTCCATATAGGGAAGCAACATCTCCAAGAGCTCTTCATCCCCTTTTTGACGGATATATTGTCCATTGAACCAGTCAAGTTTCTTATAGTCAAAAAAAATACCAGGAGCCTTGTTAATCTTTTCCAAAGTGAAGAGCTGCTCAAGCTCTTCCTTGCTGAAAAACTCCCTCTGACCATCGTAGGACCAGCCTACCATGCTGACATAGTTCATCAAGGCCTCTGGAAGGTATCCCTTCTCTCGGAACTCCCTTACTGCGGTGGAACCGTGGCGCTTGCTGAGCTTCTGCCCATCCTTGCCCATCACCATCGGAAGATGGCAATACAAGGGAGGCTGCCAACCAAATGCTTCATAGAGAATAATATGCAGTGGGCCGGAAGGAATCCATTCCTGTGCTCTCATGATATGTGTAATGTCCATCATATGGTCATCAATGACATTTGCAAGATGGTAGGTGGGGAATCCATCGCTCTTGAGCAGAACAGGATCAGGACTGACATCCTTATTCTTACGGGAAATGTCACCCATAAGTACGTCGTGGAAGGTTGTCTTGCCTTCAGTTGGTACTTTTAATCGGATGACGGGTTTGATGCCTTCTTCCTCATACACTTTCCGCTGCTCGGCGGTAAGATTACGGCAGTGGCGGTCATATCCTTGTTGCTTGCTTTTCTCATTATGCTGTTGTTCACGCAGGGCTTCCAATCGTTGGGGAGTACAGTAACAGTAATATGCCTTGTCTTCAGCTACCAGCTTCTCGGCATACTGCTTGTACAGATCGAAGCGCTCACTCTGGATGTAGGGACCTCTGTCCCCCCGACCACAGGACCTTCATCCCATTTGATTCCCAACCACTCGAGCGTGTCATATAAGTCCTGCAAGGACTCATCGCTGTATCGCTCTTGATCGGTGTCTTCCACACGTAAAATGAACTTGCCCCCCCGTTTGAGCGGGCAAAGAAATAGTTGAATAATGCAGTCCTTATCCCACCGATATGTTGCAAACCGGTTGGAGAAGGTGCATAACGTACTCGTACTTCCATTAGGATACACTCCTCTCAATGCTACTGTTGTATCGTAAATCAGAGATTATAGCAACACAGATGACAGGACAGGAGACCAGGTTTTAGACACGTGTCCCAATAATGAGTCTCCCTGTTGACCATCGCTGTGTATTTCGATACGGTACACTTAATTGAACGGAGGAACACAATACTGATCAACCCAACAATACCAGCCTTTCTTGTAGGGGGAAATTCACCCCTTATAAACCTGTTTAGGTTGCCTGTTACACTATTTACTACATTTTACACTTCAAAATATCTCATCCCATTTAACCAGCTTTCCAGCTTTCCAACTGAACTGCTGTTTCTACTCTTCTCCCTTATCAGTTTTCTACTCGCATACAACATCCAACGCACGTGCAGACCTCGTTATTTGAGGGAGCATGAATTGCTGGTAAGTGACATTCTTGCTCATGAGGAATTCCTCAAACTAAAAGAGTATCACCATCATGCGGGCCATATATATGACCATGTCACCCGGGTGAGCTACATCTCATACCGTATCAGCAAGGCTTTAGGTTTGGACTATCACTCTGCTGCTCGGGGAGGATTGCTCCATGACTTCTTCCTCTATGACTGGAGAGTACGAAAAAGCCAGGATGAAAAGCGTTCATCCCATGGAAAAGAACATCCTTATATTGCTTTGGAGAATGCGCAAAAATACTTCTCGGTAAATGCAAAGGAAGCTGACATCATCGTCAAGCATATGTTTCCAAAAACCCTTTCACTCCCAAGATATCGGGAAAGTTTCATCGTAAGTCTCAGCGACAAAATTGCTGCAGTCTACGAATATTCCCTAGGACTCAAACGCTCCTAACGTTTTCCTTCTATCCAGGAAACCACCTCAGCCATGGCCCTATCCTGGGCCTTCTTGTTTTTGTCATAGGGCATGAGATGTCCAATATCCTCAATATGCAGATGTTTTTTTTGTTTATACCCTTGCTCTTGCTGGTCACCAGGATGCAGGCTTCTTGTGGTATGGTGGGATCCTTTCCTCCGCTGATGGCCAGGGTATCTGATCCTAGGTGGTCAATACAGGCAACAGCTTGCCTTCTCACTCGCTCCAACTCCCAAATGCCTGAGGGAAACTGGTACGACCAATACTGAGATCCTAGATATGCATCGTCATCCGGGTCACCCTCATAGTAGAAGTGGTAATCGCTGTCGCTCTGCCAGGAAACCTTACGTTTCTTGATGAAATGCTTCAGCAACCAAATGGTCTTCCTAGGAATTGCAGGAATCACCAAAGCGGGAGCAAGTAGAACCAATGTATCGACTGAGAAAGCATCAGCAATAATTGTCGCAACAGCTCCGCCCATGGAGTGCCCAACCACGGAAACCTTCTCATACTCACTTGCAAGGTGCACATAGGCATCATAGGCGGTTCCAACCCAATCCTCTGCCTTGGAAGAAAGAAAATCCTTGTTGCTTGTTCCGTGACCGGGATAGCGGGGACAGTAGACGTCATACCCTTTTTTTTCAAACAGGTCTACCCCTGGTCTGATCAGCTCCCCAGGATACCCCTTGTATCCATGACAAAGGAGAACTGCCTCCCCTGCTGGCTCATCATGAACCATTGCCCAGGCCCTGGCACTTTTTCTCACTGGAGACTGGTCCTGATAGTGGTTGGCTGAAAAAAAATCAGGTACTTCATAGGTTATATGCATTACTCCTCCTACCAACTCTGTTTCAACAGATTCAACAAGTCGATACGGCTTCTTACCTGGGTCTTCCCATAGATATTTGCTACATGGTTGTTCACCGTATTTGCGCTGATTCCCAGTTCACTTGCAATTTCCTTGTTGGTCAGGCCTTTGCTGATCAACTGAATGACCGAGAACTCCCGCTCAGTTATGTGATACTCCTCAAGATCTTCCAGACACAACTCAGTCTTGGGTTTCTGTGACCCATCGTCCCGACCAATTCTCACAAATGTGATGAAGAGGAATGTCATGATTGTGATGGAAAGGGCAAGGAAATAAACACCAAATAGAAAGGGCTTGAGTGCAGGGAAGAAGAGCGCCAGTAGAATTGCCGGTACCATGGATGCACTCACAATGATAATAGCTAGCGCTGAAGCTCTGGCTGTCTTGTTTTCAATGGTCTTGATGTTCTTCAACATGACAAACAAACTAAAGCCCATGACAAAAACAAACACGAAAAGCATCGCCTGGTCAAATATCATCTTTCCCGTAATCTCTCGGGCAATACCCAATCCAAGATAAACGACAGCAAGTAAAAAGAACAATCCTTTGTAGGGATTTCTCCACGGATGTGCGATCACCCAAGTGGTAAAGTATGGGATAAAAAACGATAAGAAAGGCAAGATCAGCAAGAAATACTGAAGTGATGATAATCGAAACTATCGTATAAGCAAGTCCACTGAGGAACATTTGGCTGAGCACCTGCAGTGCTAACAGCATCATACATCCCAGAAGGGATGCATGACAGACAATAAAATACGTTGCCCAACGCTTTGCGTTCGCCAAGCGGTAGACAATGGCCAAAGCCAATGTCATACACCCCAATCCGAACGCAAGCATGTAGACCAGCAACAGGATTCCGCTCACACCTCTATCCTTTATTCTTGTTCAGACCCAGACGCTTCTGATTGTGTGTCAGATCTGCCAACCCACAAATGTCGGTGATATCATTAAACAATGCCACCATATTGGTAGGTGCCAGCCCTACCTGCGACGTTGTCAACGCGTTGTAGGAAGATGCATTTACTGCAGCCTTTGACTTCGCTGAATAGAGTTTGAGATGTAGGTCGAGTCCTTGATCCAAGAGATAGGCTGCATCACTACTGAAGGCAGGAAATTGCTTGGAGAGGGCGCTTTCGATCATAGCAGGATCCTTTACAAAACCTTTGGGAGTCTGTAGATGCAGAAGATACCAAAGAGGCAATGATGGATTATTCCAAGCCAGATGGACTTTCTTCTTTTCTGCAAAAGGTATCGCTGCCTTCACATCCTGTACAGAAAGGTTCAGGTCAGCAAATCCGAAGACCAACCAGACACTGCTGTACTTCTCCTTGTTCCGCATTTGACCAGCCAAGGTTATCAAGTGGGTCAGATCCTTGTACTCAGGTTCCCATACCACCGTCATATTTGCATAGCGGCAATCTTTGCGCATTTGGGAAAAGTAGAGGCTTCCGCCTCGGTTGCCGTCACCACCAGTACGGTCCTGCGTGGTTTTTGGGATATACGTTTGCGTGCCATTATTACTCCTCCTTATCCTTACTTGTGTCCACAAAACAGAACTCCGAGAGAATCGGAAGAGCTCCGAATGCTCCATTCATGTACTGACTCTGCGTCTTGTCCTTACTTCTTGAATACTTGAAATTGGCAAGACTGAAGTATACGGTGGCACTCTCGCTGTTCTTCTCAGCAAAGTAGACACCATCACGCCTGAGCAATCCCGGTTCGAGAAGGGACGGATTACAATCAACCACGAGCATTTGGGAACCATAGCCTATGTTGCTTGCCTCGAATATCTCCACAATGTGACAGAGAACATTGGGATGCAACAACATACCAAAATCATCAATCACCAGCGTCTGATTTCGAATGAAAGCATCAAAGAATGCTACACCCATTAAACACAGACGCCTGAGGCTCAAGCTCTCCAAGGAGAAATAGGAAGCATAGTGCTGAGTAACATTGGTATGGATAAAGATAATTCTCTCATCCTTGACCCTGATGTCACGGATATCGGTGATATCAACACTCCAGAGGAAGTTGATCAACTGCTGGACCCACTCAGGATGTTCACTCAAGCGGTTGATGAGATATTTCTCACTTATGTTTGAAACACCCATTGGAAGCAGATGTAGGCTGTCACTCAACCATGTGTAGAGCAAGAGGGTGGTATCACTGCCTTTCTGGGCAGAGGCAGCCAAGAATGAGTGCTTCTCGTCAACCTTTCCTACCAAGCGTTTTTTATCGCCCCGATACATCTTGCCCCATCGATACTTGTAGGTCAGTTCTTGCTCATCGAGGAGGAGGCTGTTCTCATCAACCTTTCGCTCAAACATCATTCGTTTTGAACGACCTTGGAGATGGTAGAGGGATTCCTCGAAAATCTTTTCCCGGTCACTGACCAATGTGTATTGTGCAATGGTTGGTTCCCCACTCTCTTCATCACGCTCTACCAGTACCCTGATGATAATGGTCGCAGGCTGTCCCTTTTCCTCGGAATAGGCAAATGATGTACCACTGAGAATCTGAAGAGGGTTCTCCGTCTCCTCTGTTGCACACACAATGCCTTTCAATGCCTCAAGTGCACGTACGAATGTGCTCTTTCCAGCTCCATTGGGACCAACAATGGCTGCTGTCTTGATCAGTTTTAGTTTTTTCAGTGACCTCGACAACTTTCGACTCAGGGAACCTGTTGTCCCTGACAGCTTCAAATGAAATGGTTTGTGCAGACTTTACGGACTTGAAGTTCGCAATAGTCATATCCAGCAGCATACGCTACCTCCTCATACCCATAGGTGGATTCACCAAAGATTTTGCATACTCCGTCCCACTGATGGCCATTTCTCGATTGCATCCATCAAACGGGCCGGAAGGGTTTCATCGCCATGATTGTCTGTGGCGATCACATCAATCAAGCCTAGTTCCAAATAGGGAAGCGAGAGTCCGCTCTCCACAGCTTCAACGTTTGTCTGTAGTAAACAACCGAGAGAGCGCAAACGTTGCAACATTGCACTTTTTTTGGATTCAACCAAAGATATCGTTCCACATGAGCTATAAGAGGACGATAGTGCATCTCGATGAGTTGCTGTAACCGTTCCAACAATCTGGGAGGCGGCAAAGAGAGTCCAAACTCCACCAACGCAAACCTCCCATCGATGGGAACAGTTTTGAGGGTTTCTTGCTCCCCTACAAACAACTCACTGCCTAGGTATGTCTGCAGGCCCAAGGCTTCTGCCTCCCCTCTCGCCCAATGGTAAGTCTCTCTCAGCCCAGCGATGTTTGTAGTCACATATGGATTGTAGATATGGGGTGTGAATGCTATTGCTGTGACGCCAGAGAGCTGATAGAGAGTAAGCATACGGATGAACTGTTCTCGTGAAAGGTAACCATCGTCAATCTCAGGCAGAAGATGGCAGTGCATATCACAGATACCCATAGACAAAACTCCTTGACGTGATTATATCCGGAATCTTGAAAATGTGAAAGGATAAAAGGAGCATTGTAAGGAGTTAGGCTATCAAACTGCTCCTAATATTCAATCATAGGTTGTGCCGCACGGTTTGCAACAGAGAGATGATGTTTCACCTCTTTCAGTTCACTCACCATATCTGCGACTGAAATCAATTGGGATGGAGCATTTCTGCCAGTGATAATGATATGGGGAAACCCTTCCTTGTCCTTGTGGTCTGCAAGCCAGAAGCAAATTTCCTCACAGTTGAGATATCCAAGGGAGAGTGTGTAGGTGAATTCATCGAGGACAATGAGGTCATAGGAAGCTGAAGAAATCCAACGTTTCACCTGTTGCCACCCTTTCTTTGCCAACTCTGCATTCTTTGCGTCGTTGTCCCCTTCCCAGGAGAATCCAGAACCAAACTGTTTCCAAGGCACATCAAGCTGCTTGAGAATACGGTACTCCCCACTGTCCAGCAGGGAAGGATCCTTCTTGATAAACTGGGCAACTGCACAACGGCCATTATGCCCCAAGGCACGAATCAACTGCCCCATCGCTGCTGAGGTTTTCCCTTTTCCATCGCCTGTATAAATCAAAATCAAAGAGGCTTGTGCTGCTTTCAATTGCTACTCCATCACCATATATTGGGTCATCGTTACCCCCCCTGTCCATCATTCGCTGAATCCCCGCTTATCTGCCTCTGGGCAAGCTGGTCTTGGCTTAATGCTTGTTGCAGTATTAAAAGGGTATCATGAGCGCGCTTATCCCCCCCCGTGGCATTATACACTTCATTCATCATATCAACTGCAGCTTGGAGTTCTCCCAAGCCTGCAAGCATCAAGGATGCGTTGTATCCGCTGCTCAGTTGTCTCGATTGTTGCCATATTGACAGGAACTGCTGATACGCTCTTCTGTATTCGCCATCCTTTGCAAACTCATGTGCCATTTCTGCAGTAGCAAGCTTTTCCTTGTTCTTCATAAGGGAAAGATGCTTTGTCTCCCAGGAAGGTGCAAGATGAAGAGCCATCTTATCGGTAGCATGCTCGATAATCTCCAAAAAGAGTGAATCAAAAGAAGGAGCTAGGCCACTACTGTAGTTTCTCTCATCACGATAACTGCCATCTGGGGCATAGTACCGTGTTCCGATCTTGGTTCGCTCTTCTTCCTTGTCGGTGAAGCTTTCACTTACCAAAATCCTACCATCATTCAAACTGGTTATGGTATACGAGAGGCCGAGGGTGGCTTCCTGTACAAGATAGTATTCCCGTTTGGTCACCTGTTCACTGCTAACTCCGCTACTATCGGTAACGAACTCCCTGCGGTCTGTTCCCTCTACACGCTCCTCCATATCCATGTATGAGATTTCACTGCTCATAAGCAGATCAAACCCCTTTTCACGCATCAAACGAATACCATCCTCTCCTGCTTTGGAGAGACTGAGATAGGCATCGGTAGCCTCCGGGGCCAGTATAGAGAAATAGCGAGTGTCACTCACAGCCTGTACAATGTTACGGGTAGCAAGCGAGGCAACACGCTCAGACAGGTTCGGATCAAAGCCAGTGGAGAGTGTAAAATCCGTTTCATGCAACCCGCTGACCCAGGGGCTCAATGGCCGGCCGTAGGGGAACCGATAGCTGGACGTTGAAGCAATGGCAAGACTCCTGCCCCCCTGGAGGTCCACTTCGCCTGGAACGAGATGCCGGACCTTCACTGTGGTTGCGCATCCGGTTAGGATGACCATGAGGACAAGAACCATAAACACATATACCAATCGTTTCATTATTTCTCTCCTTCCGCTAGGAGGTAGTCTGCTGCTGCCTCCAATGCACGGACCATGCCAGCAGCATCGGTAGATTCTTTCCTGCAATGTCAAAAGCGGTTCCATGATCCACACTGGTTCTCAGAAACGGCAGATTCCACGTGATAGAAATGGTCTGGTTGAAATCATAGGTCTTTGCCGCAATATGGCCCTGATCATGATAGAGGGAGATCACTGCCCGATATTTCCCCACCCTTGCTTGGTAAAAAACAGAATCGGCCCCAATCGGACCCACAACATTCACTCCACGCTCTCTGGCTTCCAGAATGGCAGGCTCGATAGCTCGCTCTTCTTCATCCCCAAAGAGGCCATGCTCCCCGCAATGTGGATTCAGACCCGCTACGGCCAGGCTGAGCTCGTTTTTTTTGAATGCCCCGCCGTGGTTCTGCGTAATGGCATCACACTCAAGGATGGTTTCAAGCAAAGACTCCTTCGTTACAGCATCACATGCCTGACGCAGGGAGAGATGCCTGCTATGGAAGAATATTTTAAGTCCAAGGGTGTCAAACATCGTTATCGCCCGCTGGGATCCGCTGAGAGCGCCGAGAATTTCGGTATATCCGATATGATCTACTCCAGCTGCTTTGAGGGCTTCCTTATGAAGTGGTGGCGTTACCAAGCATCTGCGTACCCAGAACGAATCAGACGAACCGCCTGTTCTACTGCATGGTATGCAGCTTGGCCACACATTGCCTGGATCTCACCATAGTTGAATCGATGCATATCCAAGATATTTTGGGAGTAGAGAATATAACGGCTACCGCTTTCGATTGCACGAACCAAGGAGCCCTCATCAACTGCCACCGCATCAAAATCAGAAGGAATACCCAAATCAGTAGAAACCTTCTTCAGTAAAGGCATTTCACCAATTACCACCATCCCCATGGATGGAGGAAGATTCACGCGTTGCATCGCCTTGAGAACAATCTCAGGCCCAATCCCTGCTGGGTCTCCAAAAGGAACGGCCAGATACCATCGTTTTGTTTCCATAATCGCATCATATCAGTGTGATTCTTACCTGTCCATACACACAAACCAATACAACTAATTGACAACCTGATAACCTTCTCTTATGTTGGAGGTGTGGGATTTGAATCTGAATTCAAGGAGTAACGACATGGCTAAATACCGTGACGAAGAAGATGAGCTCGATGATGAGGAAGATCGTTATTTCAGCAGGCTAGAGGATGAGGAAGATGCTTATCTTGCCGATTTATTTGATGCTCCTGAGGTAATTGATTTCGGTGATGACGATGACGAAATGCTCGATGAGGATGAAGAAGACGACGATGATTTGCTTGATGATGGCTTCATGGTCGATGGAGATGAGTCCTACGAGGATGAGTTCTACGACGAAAGAGACGATTTCGATGAGACAGATGCTTTTGAAGAAGACGACTTTATCTGATCCAGAATGACCCTGCCCCCCCCTCCCGGACAATCCGGGGAGTTTCTTTTTGTCATGTCAAAAAAAATTCATGTTTCTACGAATAGATACTTGCACTCCTTTAGGTTTCTATATATAGTAACGTCATCACATAGGAGATAGACCATGAAAAGAATGAGTATCCTGCTTTTGACGTTCTTGCTTATTGGAACCTACCTGTTTGCCCAGCCTTCCACCGAAACACTTCCCTCTGAGGGAACAGAAAAAAACTATACCATAGGTATTTCAAAACTGGTCAGCCACCCCGCCCTCGACGCTATTGAACAGGGAATCATGGATCAGCTTGAGGCGAGTGAATTTTCCGTAACATTTGACAACCAGAACTGCAACGGGGAAATAGCTACAGCTATTGCCATTGCCCAGAAATTCAAGAGTGATGACAAGGATATCGTGGTTGGCATTGCAACCCCTGCCGCCCAGGCACTTGCACAGATCATCAAGGAGAAGCCAGTAGTGTTCGGTGCAATCACCGACCCGCTTGCTGCAGGATTGGTTACAGACTATACCAGAACAGAAGAGACAAATATCGCAGGAGTGTCAGACCTGAACCCACTCGAACTGCAATTAGAGACCTACTTCTCCATCGTCAAGCCAAAGACGCTTGGGATGATTTATACCAGTAGTGAAGCGAATGGTGTGGTACAGATGGAAATGGCTAGAGAAATCAGCGAAGCAAATGGAATCAAGTTTGTTGCAGCAGCCATCAGCAACTCCAGTGAGGTTAAAATGGCTGCACAGTCAATCGTTGACCGTGTGGATGCGATGTACGTGGCAATCGACAACACCGTTGTCAGTGCCATCCCCAGTGTAAGCGAGGTCTGCATGAAGGCAGGAGTACCCCTTTTCAACACGGACACCACCAGTAGTGAAAACATCGACTTCCTGATGAGTTGGGGCTTCAATTACTACACCGTTGGCCTGGAGACAGGAAAAGTAGTGGAGCGAATCATAAGAGGGGAAGATCCGAAGGAAATCGGCTCAATCTTCTTTGAGGATCCTGCCCAGTTCGAACTCTGGTTCAATCTCGATACCGCTGAAACACTTGGCATCACAATCGATGAAACGTTGCTTGCCAATGCAAAGGTGATTATCAAAGACGGGAAAAAGCAATTGCAATAATAACAATGATTCTCCTTGTAGTTTGGGCCTGCCTCTTCGGAGGCAGGTTCCTTTTTTTGCTAAAATAAGATAACACTTGTATATTATATGAATTATTATTCATTATTTTGTATATTCGGATTTACAAATCCGGAAATTCCAGCTATAGTTTTGCAAACGAAAAGGATTATCCGCTTGGAGGAATGATTATGAAAAAACTACAGCGTCCGATGCTCATCGCCCTCTCTCTTTTACTTTGTATTGCCCTTCCACTTTTCAGTGCCGGCAGGCAGAACAGACCGGCCCACAACCGTATAAGATTGGTATTTCCAAACTGGTTACCCATGCTGCACTCGATGCAGCTGAGCAGGGAATCATGGATCACCTTGCAACCACCGATCTTCTGGTGACCTATGACCATCAGAATGCAAACGGCGATATTTCAACCGCTTCCTCCATCGCTCAGAAGTTCAAGAGTGACAAGGTAGATGTAGCAGTCGGTATTGCCACTCCTGCAGCCCAGGCTCTAGCCAGGTATTTAACGAAAACTCTGGCACCCCTGTTGTTTTCAGTGCTGTCACCGACTCAAGTGAAGCAGGCCTTGTGGCTGCAAACATTGCCGGAGTATCCGACAAGAACCCGGTCGATGAGCAGATCAAGCTGTTGATCGACATCACCGGTGCAAAGACCATCGGTAATGTTTACGCTTCCGGCGAAGCCAATGGTGTCCTGCTCATGGAAATGGCAAAAGCTGCATGTGAGAAATATGGAGTAGGATTCGTATCCGCTGCCATCTCAAACTCCAGCGAAGTAAAAAAAATGGCAACCCAGTCAATCATCGACCGTGTTGATGCCATCTACATTGCCACCGACAACACCGTCATCAGTGCCATCGCCTCCGTTGACGATGTTGCAAAGAAAGCAGGCAAGGCACTCTTCAGTGCTGATGCAAGCGGAATCGATGGTTTGAATGTTCTCGTCAGCCTTGGCTTCGATTACTACAACATCGGTGTCGAAACAGGCAAAATCGTTGAAAAGATTCTCAGAGGCACTGAAGCCGGAGACATCGGAACGGTCTATATCACTGATCCCACAAAATTTCAGCTGTGGTTCAATCTTGATGCAGCCGACGAGCTTGGGTATACTATTTCGCAGTCGTTGCAAGATGCAGCAGCAGTGCTCATTAAGGATGGTGTGAAAATTACCCAGTAATTGGGTCGATTTCAATCCCGCCGGAACTATATTGAGCCGGCGGGTTTTTTTTCTGTGTAAGGGGTATTACATGCTTGAAGGAATTTTTGTTGATGGCCTGATCTTTTCTCTCATGGTCATTGGAATCTTAATCTCATATCGAATCCTCGATATAGCCGATCTTACCTGCGATGGTTCGGTCGCCACCGGTGCAGCAGTCGCAACAATGGCCATTGTCGGAGGCCTTCCTATCTTTGTTGCGTTGTTGCTTTCATTCTTCGCAGGAGTCCTTGCAGGTATGGTTACTGCCGCTATCCATAACAAACTGAAGATTCCTGGATTGCTTGCAGGTATCCTTACCATGACCATGTTGTATTCGATCAACCTAAGGATTCTAGGAAACAAAGCAAACATCCCCTTGCTTCGCGTGGAAACCTTGTACTCCAAGCTTCCTGAGGCGTTCCAGTTCCTTTCCCCTGAATGGGCAAGCCTGGTAGGAACCCTTCTGGTCGTTCTCTTTGTGAAAGTGCTCATCGATATCTTTTTCCGTACCGACCTTGGAGTCTCTCTTGGCGCTATGGGAGGCAACGAGCAGATGGTCATCAGTCAAGGCATAAACCTGAGGTACTGAAGTTGATCGGTCTTGGGCTCTCCAATGGCTTGATTGCTCTCTCCGGTGGCCTTCTCGCCCAATATCAGGGCTTTGCTGATGCAAACCTGGGTATTGGAATGGTCGTCCAAGGACTGGCGGCTATCATGCTTGGCGAGTTTCTCTTCTCTACAAACCGAATATCACTGCTGACCCTTCGTGCTATCTTTGGAGCCATCATCTATAAAGCGTTGATGTTCTTCGGCCGAAAGTACGGTTACTTGGTCAACATTACCCCGAACGACTTCAAACTCCTTACAGGTATTTTGGTCATCGTCAGCTTGTTTGTTGCCCAGACCCGCAGCGCTGCCAGTACTGCCGGGGCAAAAAAAAGAAAGCCATTGCACGCTCCCAGGCTAAAAAAACATGAGCGACAAGGAGGATGCAACCAATGCTTGATCTGAGTAATATCACCAAAGTCTTCTACCCCGGTACTGTCAATGAAAAGACTGCCTTGGAAAACATCAACCTCCATGTTAATAAAGGTGACATCATCTGTGTTATTGGTTCAAACGGCAGTGGTAAATCCACGCTCTTCAACCTCATCAGTGGAACCTATCCAGTCACCAACGGAAAGATCATTTTCGATGAAGTGGATATCACCAGTAGTCCTGAATATCGCAGGGCTATGACCATAGGCCGCATTTTTTTTCAGGACCCTACCAAGGGAACTGCTGCAAACATGTCCATTGAAGACAATATGATTACTGCAATGTCAAAAGGAATGAAGGGCCTGCGAATAAGCCTGAACAATGAGAGGCGCGAAGTCTTCAGGGAACTGCTCAAGCCCATTGGTCTTGATAACAGGCTCAAAGACAACGTTGGTCTGCTTAGTGGAGGACAGAGACAGGCACTCACCTTGCTGATGACGGTTATGAGCAAACCCAAGATGCTCTTGCTTGATGAACACACTGCCGCCCTTGACCCAAGGAATGCACAGATTGTCATGGATTTGACCGAGCGATACATCAAGGAGTATGAACTCACTGCATTGATGGTCACCCATAACATGCAGTTTGCCATCGATTTCGGCAACCGTCTTATTATGATGGATGAAGGGTCTATCATACTTGATGTTTCTGGTGAACAGAAAGCAAGCCTAACGGTAGAGGAGTTGGTACGTAGGTTCAAGGATCTACGCAAGAAGAACTTTGACAATGACGAAGGACTGCTTACAGATTAACAGGTTGTCAGCGTTGCCCTCTCTCTTTATAAGATGGGCATGAGGTAGCATTGTGAAACCCACCATCCAGAATACGGCGTTGGAGCCATGTTCTCCCGCCGTTTTCTGTATACTCTAATTATTCCTCTCATCATCGAGCAAGCGCTCATGATCTCCATCGGGATGGCAGACACCGTCATGATTGCCTCCGCGGGAGAAAGTGCAGTCAGCGCCATCAGTTTGGTGGATTCTATCACCATCCTAATTGTCCAACTCTTTGCAGCATTTGCCACCGGTGGAGCAGTAGTTGCGAGCCAGTACCTTGGGAACAAGGATAATGCATCTGCAAATGCGGCAGCCAAGCAACTGATCATGCTCTCTATACTCGTCTCTGTTGCTCTCCTGCTCATCTGCATGCCGTTCAGAAGACAGATCATCAGCTTTATCTTTGGATCCATTGAAACCTCAGTTCTTGAGGGTGGAGCTACCTACTTCATCTACATCCTTCTATCCCTCCCCTTTCTTGCTACCTATAACGCATCAGCGGCCTTGTTCCGTTCCATGGGGAATAGCAAGATATCCCTATGGGTAAGTGTTGTCATGAATCTGGTAAATGTTGCAGGCAACGCCTACTTCATCTTTGCCCTTCATCTGGGCGTAATTGGGGCAGGGCTTGGAACGTTGCTCAGCCGTATCATCGGGAGTGCAATCATCCTGGCATTGCTGACTAATCCAACTAATCAAATATCAGTGAGAAACTATCGCCACTGGTCCTGCGCTGGGATATGATCAAACGAATTCTGCATATCGGCATCCCCAATGGAATAGAGGGCAGTGTATTCCAAATCGGGAAATTACTTGTTCAAGGCTTCATCGCTGCCTTCGGCACCGCATCTATCGCAGCAAATGCAATTGCCAATTCGGTTGCTTCCTTTGTCAATATTCCTGGGGGTGCAATTGGCTTGGCATCAATCACTGTCATTGGCCAGGCAGTCGGGGCCAAACGACCCGACCAGGCGGTCTTCTACGGAAAGAGACTTCTCTTGGTTGCCTACATCGCCATGATTATCGTGGCAATCCCTGTCTTCATCTTCGCTCCAAAAATCGTCTTGATCTTCAATCTTTCTTCTGAGGCGACTGAACTTGCTTCAAATGTCATCCGTTCTGCCATGATTTTCAGCTCAATACTTTGGCCAACGGCATTCTCTCTTCCAAATTTTCTGAGAGCCGCAGGAGATGCAAAATTCACCATGGTAGTTTCAATGGTGAGCATGTGGGCAAGTAGAGTTGGCATGAGCTACCTTCTGGCTATCGTCTTCGGATGGGGCATCTACGGAGTATGGTTCGGTATGTATATTGACTGGATTTTCAGGAGCACCTGTTTTATCACCCGCTTTGCCCGTGGGAAGTGGAAAACCAAGCGAGTAATCTAGAACACCAATTCCAAACGTCTTAAAAAACTTTGTTCACAGCATATCTTTCTCTTTACAAATATCAAAAAGGTACTATCATGATAACTGAACGTGCCCGGGCACTACGCAGGAAATCATATATTTTGCTTATTTACCCCTGCTCTAGTACTACGTATACCCTCCACATCATGCATATCACTGGAGCAATCCAGATAAAAGGAGTTGTATATGAAAAAAGTGTGTCAGTGTGCTCATGATTGTGTTGCTTGTCGCAACATCTCTCTTCGCCGCCGGAACAAAAGAACAAAGCGGAGCCGCCAAGATTGGTGTCTCAATGCCCACCCAGAGCCTCCAGCGTTGGAACCAGGATGGGGCCAACATGAAGCAGCAACTCGAAGCAGCAGGCTACCAGGTTGATCTGCAGTATGCAGGGGATAATGATATCCCAACTCAGGTAGCGCAACTCGAGAACATGATTGTCACTGGATGTGATGTACTCGTCATCGCCTCCATTGATGGCTCGGCTCTCACTGAGGTACTCAAGCAAGCTAAGGAAAATGACATCGAAGTCATCGCCTATGACCGCTTGATTATGAACAGTGATGCAGTCACCTACTACGCAACCTTTGATAATTTCAAGGTTGGAACAATCCAGGGTGAGTTCATTCGTGATGCTCTCAAGCTGGACAGTACAAAAGGCCCCTACTACATTGAGCTATTCACGGGTTCCCCTGATGACAACAACATCAATTTCTTCTTTGGTGGTGCAATGTCAATTCTTGAACCATACATCAAGAGTGGGAAACTCGTAGTACCTTCTGGACAGACCAGCAAGGCTCAGGTGGCAACATTGAACTGGTCAACCGAAGAAGCTCAGAAGCGCATGGAGAACCTTATCACTGCAAACGGATACGGCCCGAATGGGAAACGCTAGATGCAGTCTACTCCTCCAATGACTCTGTAGCCAACGGAATCACCAACGCCTTGGTAGCTGCAGGCTACACCAAGGACAACTTCCCGATCATCACTGGTCAGGATTGTGACAAGCCAGCGGTCAAGAACATGTTGCAGGGCTTGCAAGCCATGTCCATCTTCAAGGACACCCGCACCTTGGCCAGCAAGGTTGTAGAAATGGTCAATGCCATTGTAAAGGGTGAGGAAGTCGATGTTAACGACACCACCACTTACGACAACGGTACTGGCGTCATCCCGTCCTACCTTTGTGAACCTGTATTTGCAACGGTGGACAACTACAAAGAACTGTTGATCGACAGCGGTTACTATTCCGAAGCCGACATTCAGGTCTGATTTTTATTGAAAAGTGGCGGGCAACATTCGTTGTCCGCCATCTTTGGAGGTTCATTTTGGATACCCTACTCTTAGAGATGAAACACATCACCAAGCTTTTTCCTGGGGTGAAAGCCTTGGACGACGTCAACTTGGATGTCAGGCAAGGTGAAATCCATGCAATTGTAGGAGAGAACGGAGCTGGAAAATCCACGCTGATGAACATTCTCAGTGGTGTGTACCCGTCTGGTTCCTTTGAAGGAGAAATCTCCATTCATGGAGAATCCTGCCATTTTCATACCATAAAAGAGAGTGAACAGAAGGGAATCGCAATCATTCATCAGGAGCTTGCCTTGGTTCCATACCTTACCATCGGTGAGAACATGTTCCTGGGAAATGAGCGCGGCTCATACTTCCGTATTGATTGGGATAAGACGTACAACAGAGCAGATGAACTACTAGCAATGGTCGGGCTTGAGGAGTCTTCCAGGATAACAATCAAGGACCTCGGGGTCGGTAAACAACAGTTGGTCGAGATTGCCAAGGCACTCGCTAAGAACGTCAAAGTGTTGATCCTCGATGAACCAACAGCCTCCCTCAATGATTCTGATGCAAAAAAAATTACTCGATCTCTTGCTGCAATTCAAAGAGAGGGGAATGACCAGTATCCTCATCTCACACAAACTCAACGAGGTCTCCTATGTTGCCGATAGGATTACTGTCATCCGTGATGGTCAGGTCATCACCACCATGGACAAGCATGAAAAAAGCATGCAATGAGAATGAGATTATCAAGGCAATGGTCGGAAGAAGCATTGAAGACCGATTTCCAAAAAAAGAAACACAACAATCGGAGAAGTCAGTCTTGAGGTTGAACATTGGAACGTCTATAACCCGCTCAACCCAGATAAGAAGATATGTGATGATATCAATATCAAACTCCACAAAGGAGAGGTTGTTGGAATCAGCGGCTTGATGGGTGCAGGCAGAACAGAATTTGCCATGAGCTTGTTTGGAAAGAGTTACGGCCAGGATATCAGTGGAACCATCCGCATCAATGGGAAGGAAGTTCACCTGAACACCGTGCAACAGGCAATCGACAACAAGATCGCCTATGTGACAGAGGACCGGAAGACCAATGGGCTGATCCTCACAAAACCCATTATGGAAAACACCACCCTCGCAAACCTGCAATCGATCAGTAACCACCAGATCATAGATCCGGACCTGGAAATACAGGTCTCCAAGGATATGGTGGCAAAGATAGGAACGAAATGTTCTTCGGTGTTTGAAGACGTCAACAATCTTTCAGGAGGCAATCAGCAGAAAGTATTGCTGGGAAAATGGATCTTTACTGAACCTGAAATCCTTCTGCTTGATGAACCCACCAGAGGTATTGATGTTGGTGCAAAATATGAAATCTATACCATCATCAACCAACTGGCTGAAGAAGGGAAATCCATACTCGTCATCTCTTCCGAAATGCCTGAGATCCTAGGCATTTGTGACCGAATCTATGTACTCAGTGAAGGAAGAATCGTTGGGGAAATGCTTGGCTCTGAAGCGAGCAGGAATCAATTATGACATGCATTATTCAGAATCAGAAAGGAGCAAGAACATCATGAGACATAGCCTCGGGATCAAGGATTCTATGAAGAAGAATTCCATGCTTTTAGTCCTTATCGCAACAATGATTCTCTTCAATGGCTTGATCAGCGCCAGTGGGAGGGGTTCCCTTTTTTTTGTCCCTGCAAATATCTCGAACCTTATCAGTCAGAACTCCTATGTGGTTATTCTGGCCACAGGAATGTTGCTTTGTATCCTTACCGGCGGAAACATTGACCTTTCAGTGGGTTCTGTTGTTGCCTTGGTCGGCGCTTTGGCCGGAACGTTGATAGTGAACCTTGGCTGGAATATCTACTTTTCCATTTTTGTTTGTTTGCTTACAGGATTGGCAATCGGGGCTTGGCAAGGGTTTTGGATTGCCTATGTACGAATTCCTCCCTTCATTACCACCCTGGCTGGAATGCTTCTATGGAGAGGTGTTGCGCTACTCATTCTCAATGGGCTAACCATCTCCCCCTTCCCTGAAGAATACCTGAGGTATTTCAATAGCTTCCTACCCAATACAGACGACAAGGCAAAGATCTTCACCATCACCTTCGTCCTTGGTGTAATCATTTGCTTGATTGTAATAGCCTACACACTGTTCAATCGACAGACCAAGAAGAAAAAGGGTATCAGATTGAACCATTGGCATTTACTATAGTGCGGATCATTTTCCTTTCAACCGCCATTCTCTTGATAGCAAGCTTGCTTGGACAGCACAAAGGAATCCCTGTTGTCCTGATACTTCTCGCAGTAATCGTACTTGGATACAGTTACTTTACCTCTCGCAGTGTCCCAGGAAGACATCTCTACGCATTGGGTGGTAACGAGAAGGCAGCAAAACTTTCAGGTATCAACACCAATCGCGTACTCTTCTTTGCCTATGCAAATATGGGCTTCCTGGCCGGAGTAGCAGCTCTGGTGGGAGTTGCCCGCTTCAACTCTGCAGCTCCTACAGCAGGAACCAACTATGAGCTCGATGCCATTGGTGCATGTTTCATAGGAGGAGCTTCAGCTTACGGAGGAACAGGTACCGTTGGTGGAGCAATTATTGGGGCTATCTTCATGGGTGTCCTGAACAATGGAATGTCAATCCTCGGGATTGATGCGAACTGGCAGAAAGCCGTCAAGGGTATCGTTGTCCTTGCTGCGGTAGTATTTGATGTTTTAAGCAAAAAGCGGGTAAAATCCAGCTGAGGACACTTGCACATGCAACGTTGTCAGCATATCCTCATGCAAAAGGACTACCATGGCTGTTACAATTAGAGACATCGCAAAAGAGGCAGGAGTATCCAGGGGAACCGTCGATCGGGTTCTCCATAAACGTAAAGGGGTGAATAAAGAGGTTGCGAAACGAGTACAGGCTATCGCTGATGATATGGGATTCACCCCAAATCTTGCAGGAAAAGTACTTGCAAGAAGAAAACAACCGCTGAGAATTGGATGTCTTTTGCCCAGTATTGGGAACCCTTTCTTTGATGATGTCATCGCAGGATTTCGTCAAGCAGAACGTGAATTGAGTGACTTCGGGGTAGTCCTCGATATAACCCAGATCAAATCATTCGACCTCGATGTACACCTTAAAGAACTCAAGCATCTGGAAGCAAAGCACTATGATGGAGTATGCGTAACAACCCTTGATGTCCAACCAGTAATAAATACGATAGACAGGATTGCTGAAAGCGGTACCACTGTGGTGACAGTTAACACTGACATAGACAGTTCTCACCGTCTTTTTTTTATGTGGGACCTGACTACTATCTGGAAGGTAAAACGGCGAGTGGCCTCTTGCAGTTATGTGGGAAAACACAAAAACGTATTCTCATCGTTACCGGTTCCTTCAACATGAAAGGCCACCAGGAGCGTATCAGGGGATTCCTTGAAGGGTTGCAAGAACATGGAGCCGATTATGTTGTGGTGGATACTGTGGAAAGTCTTGATGATGACACCATCGGCTATGAGCGAACCCGTACCTGCCTGGAACAGCATGAAGATATAAACTGCATCTATCTAACTGCTGCTGGGGTGCAGGGTGCATGCCAGGCGGTCAAGGACCTTGGCAGAGGCGATACACTGAGAACATTCAGTTTTGATGATGTCCCAATAACCAGGACACTGGTAAAGGAAGGGGTCATTACCTTTACCATCTGTCAGCAACCTGAGAGGCAGGGATATGATGCCATCCAAAAGCTGTTCACCCATCTGATGAACCAGCAGGACCCCATTGTTGACACCATCACCCAGACCATCATCAAGATACGAGAGAACATCGAGGAGTAGTCTACTCCTCCTGTTCTTCTTCTTTTTCTCTCTTCTGCCAGAGTCTCTCGAGGGAGTAGAAATCCCTGAGCTCACTACTCATCAAGTGGATGACAATATCACCACAGTCGATCAACTCCCAACCATCACCAGCGGGTTTCTTGTGCCGGTTGGTTACTTCCAATCCAAGGTCGTTCAAAGCGCCCCAAAGTTCATGGGTTACACCACGAAGATGGCCCACACTGCTTACCGTTGCAATGATGAAACAGTCTGCCCATGAGCACTCTTGCGTTACATCGAGGATATTTACATCCTTGCACTTATGATCTTCCAGAAACTGGCCAATAGTATTTGCATTGGCCTGTACCAAATCATTCATTCCTACAAACTCCTACGTTTCGTTCTTTAACTCTTCTTCATCGTACAGTCTGTATCTGTTCAAGATACAGACGCATATGGCTTTTCAGTTGCTGCCAATCAACAACCGGTTCTTCTTCTAGCACACTTCTCAAATCATACACACGAAATCGTTCTATCTGCTGTAACAGCGAGAAGGTATCCAAGCCAGGACTGGTGGTGGAAAGTGTATCTGCCAAACCAGATTTCCTCAAGTAGGGAGCGCTCGCTTTAAGTGCCTCCAAACGTGCCTGACCATCGACCTCCTCGCTTGTACGATCGGTAGTATCAACGGCAAGCGTGGTCAAGAGCTCACGAATTCTTGCTAACGCTTCCCCTTCCCCTTCCACAACCATCAGTGGCTCCATTCCTCCCAGCTCCAGCAATATCTCAGAAGGACTGTTGCCCGTCTGATCAGCGTGGACTGTGACCACGGACCAAGGCAAGATAACCAGGAACAACGTATCTCCCGTTTCGAAGGCAATCAAGGCTGCCTCATCCTCGAACAATCCATAATATGCCTGAGATGGGTCATGAGCACATCCAGCTACCAAGAGTACAAGCATGCTTACCAGGAGCAGCCATGTTCTTCTCACAGCTTGCCACCTTCCTGGAGGAATTGGAGCAACTCCACCCCAGCGTGGGTAACGACCTTTCCTTTGGAATGCAAATGTGCCCGTTCTGCTTCCAGTATCCTGATGCACAAGGCCTCAAGGTCGGTTCTAAGAATAAGGATGCTCGCTCATCGTCATCAAGATGCATCCTATTCGGTTCAATATAATCAGAGATGTACAGAAGCAAACCCATCCTTCCCATGTGAATGCTTCCGATCGTATGATAGCGGACTGCAACACAGAGCTGTTTGGGAAAGCCCTTCTCCTCCAGCAATGCTGCCCCCCCCACCGGAGCATGCAACAAAACAGCGAAATCCCTTTCTTCCTTCTCTAATGCTAGATGGTGCTCCTCAGCAAATTGGGCAAGAGCCATGGTTTTCCAATCCCGTGCAATATCATGCATCAAACCACATTGATAGAGCTCTCTCTCATCAAATTTCTCCTGGTATTGACGTTGTAGACGGACACAGGTCTCACCCACAGCTACACTATGCTGATATCGCTTGGCAGTCAAAGTCTCTGATAGTTCTTGCTCAAGTGCGGTAGAGTCGAAATGACTCGACATAGTGAGCTACCTCCTCAGGCATCAACTGTGAAATATTTTTGGGCAAGGATTCATCAGCCTCAAGCATCTTCACAGCCTGCCGTATCTGGGTCGAACTATCTTCAACTCGTTGATTTTCCAGATAGACAAGATCTGCTGCAAGGTCACTGAAGGGAGCATTCTCTCCCTCCCGTCTGATGACAACGAAGGTCACCAACTCCTTGAGTTGCTCATAGGCATGCCACTTCTGGAGATCACCAAGAAGATCATCACCCATGACTACTGCAAGCCGTCCCTTGATGTTGTACTGGAGATACAGGTGCTTAACGGTATCATAGGTGTAGGATATTCCACCACGATTCACTTCGCAATCATCAACGATGAACTCCATCTCAGGGTCCTCTGGATAGAGGTCTGGATATGCAGAAAATCCCAAGCTAAGCATCTTCATCCTATGCTCAGGTGAAGCGAGATTGGCATCCCGCTTAAAGTTGTTCCGAGCCACCGGGACAAAGATGAATCGTCTATATCCAGTGGAGGAAGCCACCGTATGTACCAAGTGCAGATGACCAAGATGAACTGGGTCAAAACTGCCTCCCACCAGGGCAGTGGGTACTGCTTCTGCCAAGGGTTCCTCCTATAGCTCGTCAGGGTCCTCTGGATAGTAAGCATCATGATCGACGGTAGCAGTGAAGCCACCTTCATCAGCAATAGAAATCTCTTTTGCTGATTCTTGCTTCTCCACCATCCGGATGAACGCATGCTTGACTGCATCAACTCCCTGATCCAGATATACACACAGGCCTATGACTTCTTTGTCTGCATACTTCTGTTTCAGCTCTTCCAGCCGTTCCCCAGTTCCAGGTTCATCAGTTTTTTTTGTTCCGATAATTACCTGATACTTGTTCAGCAGTTCTGGTTCGAACGCCTCTAGTTCCTTGCATAGTATATCATAGGCATCAAGATATCTCTCATCACTTAAGTCAATGAGAAAAGCAAGACCTTTGGTCCTACTGATATGCCTGAGAAACTTGATTCCCATTCCAGAACCTTCACTGGCTCCTTCAATCAACCCAGGTATGTCCGCCAACACGATATCGTGTTCATCGTATCGCATCATACCCAGCTGAGGAATCTTTGTGGTGAAAGGATACCCTGCCACCTTGGTACGGGCATTGGTCAGCATATTCAACAAGCTTGACTTCCCTGCATTGGGGAAGCCGACAAAGCCGATATCGGCAATGACGAGCAACTCGACGCCTACGCGCAGCTCCTCGCCCTTTTCACCCGGCTGGGCAAACCGGGGGGGGCCTGCCTTGTTGCAGTACGGAAGTGCCAATTGCCTTGGCCTCCCCTGCCACCCTTGAGAAACACCCACCGCTCTTCATCGGTAAGATCTTTGATAATCTCGCCACTCTGGGCATTTTTGATTACCGTCCCCGGAGGAACAGGTATCTCAATATCTGCACCATCGCGTCCATAGCAACGGTCTCCTTGGCCATTCTTTCCATTCTCCCCACGATAGGTTCGAACCAATTTGAGATGGGCAAGGGTCCTCAAGTTATGTTTGACGACGAATACCACATCCCCACCACGGCCGCCGTCGCCGCCATCGGGGCCTCCCTTGGGAACATATTTTTCCCTGCGGAAGGACACACAACCGTTGCCCCCGTTTCCGGAGGCAACATCAAGATAGGTTTCGTCTGAAAATCCAAACATTATCTCGTTTACTTCTACTTTTTTTTACTTACTCAGTTACGATGCTGATGTACTTCCGGTTTCTCCGGCTGTGAAACAGCACGGTACCTTCAGCTTTTGCAAACAACGTATAATCGGAACCGAGGCCTACATTCTCACCAGGATGGAACTTAGTCCCATGCTGACGAACAAGGATTTCACCTGCCTTGACCAACTGTCCACCAAAGCGCTTCACACCCAGTCTCTGGGCATTGGAGTCGCGACCATTGCGGGAACTACCGCCACCTTTCTTATGTGCCATCTTTCGCCCTCCTTATGCAATGATCTTGTCGATCGTGATCAGGGAGTACCGCTGGCGGTGACCCTGGGTTCTCGTATAGCCCTTTCGGCGCTTTTTTCTTGAACACTCTGATCTTGTCACCCTTAATATGCTCGACGAGCGTTGCTTTCACAACGGCATCTGCTACATAGGGGGGGGTGCCAAACGTTGCATTGTTCTCATCCACAATGGCGAGAACGGTGGCATACTCAAGGGAGGAACCGGCCTCATTCTGGCTGATATAATCAACCTGGACTGTCTCACCTTCGACGGCCTTGTACTGCTTTCCGAGAATCTCTACAAGTGCGTACATGTCGATATTCATCCTTCAATTTAATTTGTCTTGTCTCTTATACCAAAAAATATAAACCAGTTGCAACAACCTTTTTGATCTAATTGATTAAAAAAACAAAGAAAAAAAAGGTATTGAAACCTTACCGAATGATAGGTTAGTATTCACTATGCACACAACCACAATGAAGCAACAACTTATTCTCTCGCTGTTGGATTTGGGTTCTCAGCAAGGACTTGAGGCGGTCTCACTCAGCACTCTTGCAAAGCAAAACAACATCAGCAAGGCTGCAATCTTCCACCATTTCCAGGGCAGGGATGCATTGATTTCTGAACTTTTCTCCTACTGTAATACACTAGCTTATAAGCAAAGGGCTACCATCAGCTTGGATGGTAGTGCAACCGAGGTACTGAGTAGGGCTATGGCACACTGGCATCATATGTATGAGGATGAAGTAATGCGTTCCTTCTACCGGATTATTGAGAGCGAAGCACTGACCCACAAGGAAGCTGCAAGCATCAAACGCACCCTCGACGAGATGCTCAT
>JDSF01000198.1_pt1 | contig 38725 bp, 54 predicted proteins | sample 199441 | NCBI WGS metagenome assembly JDSF01 (sample SAMN02592751, study PRJNA231836) | bioreactor metagenome | isolation source: continuous culture bioreactor denitrification-DNRA | place: Germany: Bremen
GTATTAGAACTAAACCCTCAGAGCCTTTTTTTTACATCTTGGACGGATATATGAAAATTTAGAGATTCTCTACTATATATGTTCTTTTGTACGATAAGCAATATATAAAGTAGCATATATCCTAAGATTTAGTTTAATAACATTTCAAATTCTATTTCATGCATTATTGGAATGTCATAATTACCTTTCAACGGGATGGAAGGTTTTAGTTTACGAGATGCTTCAAGAGCATTATGATATAATCTTGCCATATCGAAACCACGTTTTTGGTAGAATTTCATTGCATGAATGTTATCATTTGTAGTAATAAGTTTAACTTTACTACAGTTATAATTACGAGCTATGTCAATAACCTGATTTATAAGCTCAGTACCTATTCCTATGTTTTCAATGATACTATCTAATGAAAGAATTTCACATTCATCTGCTAATATATAAGTAATTAGTCCAACTATTCGAGTACTATCATAACAAATAATACCATCGACGGTTGTCAAATCAACAACCTTTCCTCGTATAACAATATCAGTTGAAAACCAATGAGAACATATAAAATCATTTGCGTTTTTTCTATTTGATTCGTCAACGTTTTGATAATACATGATACCTTTCACCCCCTCTAAATCCTCAGACATGACATTTTCCTCTATTCATCTTTTATACTAAATACTACTTTAATATAGGGTTATTTTATCTTTCATAGTTTTTTATTACTAAGAATTTATACTTAAAAAGCTCTTTTGTGATAGGAATTTTTGTACTTAAGATATTTTGTAAAATATTAGTTCCCGCAATTTGTCTAAATTTTCCTCTAAGTTCTTTTATTTCTGACGCTGACTGGCACTCTCTAAATATTCGTTCCATAAGTACTCTAATAGAATCAACATAACCTTTTCGTACTGCTTTTTGTAACCAGACATGAATAACGTCTGAAAAATCAATTCTGTTATGATGATAATTTAATAATAACAGTTCTGATTCACCATTATATTTCCATTTACAAAGTCCTTCTAATTCTTTTCTAAAATTATTAAATGCTTGATCAGAATATAACCATTTTGTTCCGTCAAGAGTTACAATTTCTTTAGAATCGTTATACAAAGTAGATGGCCAATAAGCTCCGTAACCAGGCAAATAGAAATCTATGTATTTTTCTGAACGTGCATTGTAATACTTTAATTCCTTAATTATCTGCTCATAAGAATTTGTGTCCTGAGGTTTAATAAAAAGCAACCCGATAATTCTATTTGGCTCTTCGTATTTGTCATTTAATTTTCCTTTTAAAATATCATATGATAAAGCATCTATCATAATGATCATCCTCTCTTAAAATGTAGTAAATTGACATTTAGTATATATCTTAATACAAAAGCGAACCCTTCCTGAAAGGAAGGTCTATATGTACTAATCGGTGCTTTAGTAGATATTTTTTTTAAAATGGCTAGGGTCGATGGCAAATTATCTAAATCAAGGTATAAAAGTGCTAATTAATAGAGTTTTGTTATTGGTGGTTTCCGAAGTATCTAATGTTAAAGAAGCATATTGAACCTACGTAGTAACAAATAAAGTGGTTAAAAATGACAATAACAGTCGTTTTTTAACCACTTTTTCGTTTTATTTCAATCTTTTTTTTGTTGGTCTATAAAAAGTCTGACAGCATTTAATATAAAAGTTAAACCTACTATACTAAAAAAAACAACTATACCATTTATTTGATAAGGTGTTATAGGTATATGGTTTATACTACGGTAATCATAGAATAAATTCATAGCAATGTCTTTGGAATAAATAATTCCTAACGTAATAGTTAATATGCCTATTGAGTAGTATGCAAGAGATTTAATAAGATTTTTATTCATTGGTCACACTCCTTCTTAATATTAAATAGTTTACCATATTTTTTGTTATTTTAAAATAGAAATTAAATTTTATTGTTGACAAAATAATTAAAACATTTAGAATTATCTCATAATACAAATGAAAGGTTGATTTAATTATGAAAAAAGTGTTTATTTTATTTATGTTTCTTTTATTAGTAACTCCAAGTTCTAAATCTTTAGCTAAAGAAGATTATCGAGGGATAGAACGCAAAATATTTAAAGTTATTGAAAATAATTTAGTAGAAATATCAGAAGAACAATATCGGGCTGAATGCAAAGGAATTGCCAATCAAAAAATGTTAAATGAAATCAAAAACAATAGAATTTTAAGAAGTGTAATTGGAATTGGGGGGCATTATTATAGAAAAAAAATATAGCGAGACTAGTAATAGTGAGTATAGTGCATTTTTAAAGTATTATGCTTTGCCTCGTAAAAATAATACTGATGATTCAACAAAATTAACTGTTAGTAGTGGTTCTTCAGTTGAAGCACAAGGATCATTTGATTTTACTCTTAGCTCTGAAATAAAAGATACTTTAGAAGGAGCAATTGGATTTAACTTTTCTAAAAAAGTAAGCCATACAATAACAAGATCAGATGAGATGTCAGTACGCCCAGGAAAATACGGTTATATTTACATAGCAGGGAATATTTATCAAACAAAGGGTACTTATACAAAGCATTGTTATAGTGACACAACACAAAGACATATAACTTCTAAATGCACATCAGAAAAAAAATTAACGCTAAAATTGTTAAATCCATTTATGTTATACTAGAAACATCTTGGAGTAAGCCTACATATGACTATATGAATAGATTGTAGAAAGGAATAACTTAAAAAAATGGCTTAGAGTGGACTAGCTTCCATCTCTAGCCATTTTACTATATTAGGATATAGCTTGTGAAGTAAAAGGGGTTTGAAGGGACAAATACAAACGAAGAAAATTGACATTTAGCGCATATGTAAGCCCTACTTAATAGAAAGGTCACTACGTACTAATCATGCCTTTAATGAATAGTTACTGCTTATGTACTAAATTAACCTTTAGCATGGTAAAAAACAAAGCCCACCATATGGTCAGCTCATCTTATTTACTACTAATCTGTGATTTAGTTATTATTATCCCCTTCAAAATCCCAACATTTCTTTATCTCTTCTGTTAGCGAATAATTAAATTCATTTCCTAACAAATCAATAAAACAAGCATAGAACTTTAGATTCGCTTTTATATTGCCGTGAGTAAATCCACAAAGAAATTTATAATAATAAATGTAATCTTCTTCATGATCTGTATATTTCGCCATTTCTCTAATAGAAATACCTGACCAATTATCTTTACGTGGGTATCTTGATTTAATAGACTCGTATTCTTGATTGATACTATGTATATCAATTTGAGATAATATTTCTTCAGCTATTTTCTTATAGCATTCTTTAGAACTATTTTTTTAATTCTTCTAACCCTTTCACTTTGTTATATTCAGCAATAGATTCGTAGCTTATATATCTCTCGACTCTAGTTTCAGGTTTTAGACTAATATAGTGTGCAGTTAAGTGGATTTCAAATAAGTTGCGTATCATCGAATATGATATAGACAATGGTAGATGATTACCTTTATTAAGGTATATTAGCATATCTACAATTTCGTTCACTTGTAAAAAAAACACTATAAGTAATCTAGTATAATTACGATTCTGTCGTATTGTCGGTAAGACATCTTTAGGAAACTTATCTATTGCAAGATTAAATAATCTTTCCAATATCACAGGAGCTTGTTCTGGTGTGCATCTTAGCATTAAAAAACCTCCTACATCATATACTAATTAATACTTTTGTCTATAACTCTTTATATATGGCATAGCCGCATAGCAACGTTCCAATGCCACCTGTTAGAGATAATATTGTTCCTACCATTCTATAATTTATTGTAGTCGCATTAACAATTTCCGTATCGGTTGTTGAAACACTCGAATTAGGACCTGTATATGTTGTAGTTGTACCTATGCTTCTACCAATTGATGCAGATGAAAATATTAAAATGATACCAATAAAAAATGTAGTAGCCATAATAATTAATGATGTTTTAGCCATCTTAAGTTTATTCATTTCTATATCCCCCCCCTAATACTTCTCTGATACTTACCATGAGATAAGTTGACATTTCGTATGTACTAACTGGTCTTTAGCTTAAACCACCCATTATAATAAATATTGATATTACTATAGAAATAATAGTTAGTACTACAAAAAACGCCATGCTATTCTTGATAGATTTTAGATATGAAGTCTGTCTGTACATCATTAGATTATTTAGTTCTTCAGTAGTTAAATTTGTTTTTTACTAAACGATAGTAGCTATCAGAATCGACATATTTATAAACACCTTCAGGTAATTTTTTCTTTTTTTGTTTTTTTAACTCCTTGAAAGCTTTATACTCTTCCATTGAACATGGTTCTTCCTGAAGAATATCTAATTTTTTCATTATATCAACCAGCTCATTTTTCAAATTAGCCATATAATAATCCTCCTAGTACAATGTAGTTGTAACATAAATAACTACATTGTTATATTTTTATTGATTTACATCCGAATAAAGAAATCACTTCTTTATTTATTGTTCGACTTCATTTCTTATATCTATATGTTTTATTCCGGTATAGACACCAGTCACTTCTTATATTATTCTTTTACTGAATAAGAGGAAAAATGATATCCTCCTAGGGAAAAACCTCTTAAGGTTTTTATACCTGCAAAAAAGACGATTACTCCATTTCAGTGATGATTTATGAGTTGGCTGGTTGGGACCGGTTTTCGGTATACCTGAGTCACATGCTAGGTTGTGTACTCACTGTTATTAATGGATCTCTTATGTCGCTATACATTTTAGAAAGGAGCAACATCATGTATTATTTTGATTTTATAAGTGTAGGTGTTGAGTCGGCGCTGATTTTAGTTGGATTTCTATACTTACTCCTGATCATAAACCTGTTGTGAAACCATTTAAGGTTCTTCACGACAACCTTGATTCTCTTAATAAGGCTGTTCTGACCATTAAAAAAGCAGAAGAGTCTCATTCCTTGAAAGCTCGCATCTTTCTGGAATCTACGGGAATATATCATTTCCCACTCTTCTGCTACCTGATTGAATCAGGTTTTGAGGTGTTTGTTCTGAACCCTCTCATTACTGATTCTAACAAAAATTCTGGCATAAGAAAAGTTAAAAATGATAAATCGGATTCTTTACGTATCGCTAAAACAGGTTACACTCACGATTTAAAGGTTTCTTTGATTCCGTCTGATCTTGTTATTAACTTAAGATCTTTATCTAGAGAATACTATTCTCTCTCTGATGCGAAGACCGCTTATGTTAATAAGCTTCATAAGGAACTCAGGATGGTATTTCCTGGCTACAGTAAGGTCTTTTCAAGTCTTACTGGTAAAACTTCTCTTTTATTACTAAAGACTTACAGAACCCCTACAGCTATTTTGAATGCTTCTAAAGAAGACATCGTTTCTTTGATAGCTATAAGTTCTCGTAAAGGTTTAACCTACGCATATGAGAAGTATAACAGGCTGATTGAAGCTGCTGAGCTTTCAAAATATTTTGGTCAACATCTTGAATCGGTTTTTGATCTTGTTCAGCTCAATATAGAATTCATTGATATTTATAATTCTAAAATTGAAGCTATTTTAGCCAAAATCAAAGCGTTTACTATCAAGTATCAAAATGAACAGTTCATACAACAAATTCATTTACTTGATTCCATTAAAGGGATTGGCTTTATTTCAGCAGTTACTTTAATGTGCGAAATCGGAGATTTCTCAGCTTTTTCTAAACCCAAACAACTTTATGCTTATTTTGGTTTAGATCCTGCTGTAAAAGAATCTGGTAATTTTAAAGGTACTAAGACATCCATGTCAAAACGTGGTTCAAAACTTGCTAGAAGAGTACTTTTTACTATTGCACTCGTTTCTGTTAGAAGCTCTAGATCAGGAACTCCAAATAATCCAGTTCTTCATACATATTATAAAAACAAGAAACAATCTAAGCCTAAAATGGTAGCACTAGGAGCTATTATGCATAAAATATCAAACATTATTTTTGCAGTACTTAGAGATAACACCCCTTTTGTAATGAGAACACCTGAACAACATAAAATGTATCGTACAACAAATTTATCAATAGCAGCATAGACTTGAAAAATAAATACCCCATTATTCTTGCCAATGTTCGGGTTTTGATTTGGCTTATTAAGTATACATTTCTTTATAAAACAATCTTTTTAGATTTTTTTATAAATTTCTATTGACTATTACTAGCTGGTCTTTTTTAAGTCATTTAATTCTTATACTTAATAATACTTTAGTTGGCAAACTTTTCGTATTCTTCAATATACATTTGAGCACAACCACACTTAGGGCATACTGCTACTTTTGGTATTGCAGTCACATTATTAAGAATCCCTTTATTTTTCTTTTTTATGATAATTTCATACAGACTAGCTTCAACTTTAATTCTACAATCCATAATCATTTCTGTCTGACATTGATTACATATTTTTTTTCATTTCATTCCTCCACATTTTGTTGTTGATTAATTAAGTCTAGTAAGTTGACACTTAGCGCATCTTTTCGAAAATACCTACCATTTTGGGAAGGTCTTTAAGACTAACATTGACAAATTTTCTTATTTAACGACACCTTTTAGAGATCTAAAATTGTCTAGTGTGAGTTTTTTTATCTTATTTAATGGATTAGATGGAAAATCCATGCCCTGAATGTTCATGTATCCAATAACTCCGTTAAAAGAATAAGCTTTCATTCTCTCGAACTTTATCTCTTCTACATATGGATCATATAAAGAATTCATACATTCTTCTTCAAGTGCTTTACAAAAAGATCTTGTCCCATCTTCAAGAATTATTCCTATAGCACATTTAAGTTTATCAGATTCATAAGACTCAATTCGAGCTTCACTTGGAAGTTTTGTACTCTCTGACAACAAAAATATATGTGGAGATATATTTTTTTTATTTTCTTTATTTGTTACTACGAACAAAGCAGTAAGTTTGCATTGATACTCAACTTTATTATCCGTAGTGTAAAATGATATATTGCCATTATCATGATTTTTTTAAAGTTAATTACATCTCCAGAACAATCACCACAAATCATATCCATACCTATACGATTCTTTTCAAATATACAGCCTAGAAAAGTATTGATATTTTCTTCTCCTTCTATTAATGCGCTGTCTCCAAGTTGATAGTCATAGCCTAATGAGCAAATAAACTCCTTTACTTCGTTATTGCCACTCATAATATCACTCCCTTAAAATTTATTATAATTACATACACAATCATGTTACTTTATAATATTAACAGATAATATTATATCATGCAACAAAAAAAAGACCTACCCCCAACTAGGGAAGTAGGACTGTATATTACTGTGGTTTATCTAAAGCTGTAGATTTTCCAAAATAAAAAGCCACAACCATAATAATAATGGAATATGACTTAACAGCATCTATCTTACCTAACGCACTTAACACAACAAATAACAGTACAACCAGTAGTGCAATAATCTTTCTAACCTCTAACAGTGCATGTAATTTTTTCTTTCATTTCTACATCTCTCCTATCTCTTTTATTCCTGCCTTAATCCTCAATTCGGTTATTAAGTTCCTGAATCTCCATGTCCTTACTAAACACTTCTTTAACGACAGTATAATTTACCACAAAAAAAAGAAGCCCCAAAACTGGACTCCTAATATTGCTATTCCCTATTACTACAGTACCCCTAAATGCCTAAGTAGCTTCACACAATCTCTATAACCTGCTATGTACATACCTTCGTTGACGCTTCTCACACTTTGAATCTTCATATCCATATAGTGTGCCATGAAGGCTTGTTCTTCATCCCCTAAGGACTCCACCATCTTATTGTACCTAGCTGTATGCGCTGTCAGATAACTGTCTATCTCTTGGTACTCTGTATCTGTCTTTCGATACTCCATAAGAGCTCTCTCAAGCATTCGTGCAGTAAAATCACTAAACAGTTCACTCATATCATCCAAAGAGATCCCTCTTCTCTTTGTGATGACATGGTTCATCTTCTCGAATAGTACCCTTACCGTTATGTGTCTTAGTCATATTCTTCATCAATACAAGGGCGAATTCTTTCTGTTCCTGTGTTAGTGTTCTTGTCAGAGGTATGAAATCTCTAGCTAATGTGAATATATCTTGTTTCTGTGGAGTTGTCGTTGCCATGAAACCCTCCTTTCATTACCTTCTTTTATATCACCTGTCAATAACATGATATCACATTTGTTTTTTTTACTTGTCAATATGTAGTTATATATTTCATTGACAAGTGATAAATCTTATATTACTATAGAAATAAAAAAGGAGATTTATATGGAGATTAATGATAGAATACGTGAATTAAGAAGCATCTTAAACTGTCTCAAAAAGTCTTTGGGCAAAAAATCCACTTAAAACAAAACTCTATAGCTGTTATTGAGTTAGGCATAAGAAATCCTTCCAATCGAACCATTATTGATATTTGCAAATATTACAATGTTAGTGAAATCTGGCTTCGCACTGGCGAAGGTGATATGTTAGTCGATGAAGAACACAATGAACTTAATCAATTATTTGACAAGCTTGGTGCCGACGATACGGACCGCCAGATGTTCATGTCTTATTTTCAGATGTCACCAGAAGACCGACGTGTTATTAAAGATTGGTTTAAAATGGCTTCCGAAATGAACAGTGATAACGAGTAAACGTCAACCTAGCCAATATGATGTTAGACTAATAAGCAGTATGACAAAAGGACTTATAAGCAGATATACTATAAGTCCTTTAATATTTCAATATAAAATGAAAAGCCATAATATCTAAATCACCAATTCTCCCAATGAACCTTAGTAGAATCATACCTCGGTGACACTTGTTTCTTTTCATCTGGATAACCTAATGCTATTAAGTTAACGGGTATTATTTTCTCAGGAAGTGTGAAATAATTACTTATATAGTCGTATGCAGAACAGGTCTTTAACAATCCAACCCAGGCAGAACCAATCCCCATTCCATGTGCTGAAAGCAGTATGTTTTGAGTCGCTGCTGAACAATCTTCTATAAGGAACTTATCCATACCTTCCATATTTTTATCACCACACACAACGATACAACAAGTGGCTGTTTTAAATGTTTTGTGATTATTGTCATCTGCTATTTTACACATGAAATCGCGATTGCTTGACACAAGAAAGTGCCAAGGTCTCTTTCCCTTGGAACTTGGTGCACAAAAACCTGATTCTAGTAAGACTTGTATTTTATTCTTTTCAATTTTTTTTATCTGTAAAGCATCTTATGGTACTTCTTGTTTTAATTACTTGTAACATATCCATACTGCATTTGGGAACATCTAAACTAATTCTTGTGCCTGAATTATGTAATGCTCCCTTATCTATATCCATTTCAACTTCAATCTCTAAATCTATTCCTGAAAACCCAATTCTTTTCTGTAAAGCTTTATTTACAATTAAGATATATTTCCCATTACCTCTAGAAGTAAGCTTTTCCCTATATTCTACATTATTAATGGTTCCAAATACTCTAATAGTTCCTTTTTTTTATATCAAATACCTTGCTTGCATCAAATGGTAAAACAAAATATGTAAATCTCTCATTCTCTTGTTTTTTTTAATATTGTTTTAAAAGTCTTTATGATAGCTTTCACCCCCATACAGTCTTTATCTAACCTATAACGTAATTATAGCAAATTCCCTATTTTATTTATTTTTTATTCTGGTTCTAAGACGAATTCTCATTTATTCATCTTGCCATATCATACTTGAGATCTTCCAACCATTACCGTCATCATATAAATGCACTAAGTTCACGCCTCTTTTTATGATCGCTTCATCACTTAAAGATTTTTTTTGCTTCATACTCACTATAAACATTTGCTATATTCCTGAAAATTTCAATCTTATAGTTGAGTCCATATTCATAAAAATCATTCTCTTTAAGGAAATTACCAACCCTTATAATGTATGTGTCAACATCCATCTGTAGTGCATTAACTTTCTTATCAATAATTTTCAGGTTTGCGTCTTCTGTAAATAACTTTTTTTTACAACACGCCCAATCTCGTTTTTCAGTTGCTTTTCCTGAAATTATATTATAGAATCCATTTATAACATTTGTGATGCTCTGCTTTTCAGACAATTATTCCCCCCCCCATTTGTTTAATCTTATTCTTATTTCATTGTATTACATCTATCGCTTATACAACAGTGACCAATGAGTCTATTTCTTTTGTTTTTACTAGAGATGCTCTTTCTTTAATAATTAATATTATAACAAATATTTAGCATTAGACAAAGTATATTGTTTATCTAACAAATTAGCAAAATAAAAGCCCACCAAAGGTGAGCAATCTTTTGTACTAATCAGTGCTTTAGTTTGTACTTAACTTCAAGTACTTAAAAAACACTTCAGAAAAAAAACATCAGATTTTATTAGGTATTTTAGATTCACAAGGAACACCAAATTGGCAAATACCACAATAACGAGAGTCCATATTATACGCGTACTTAGTATGTTTACTTGCAATATTAATTTGATATTCTCTACATTTTCTTTTATCATGTCCATTCTCATTTATTGCATTAGCAGGGCACCTTTCAGCACATTTCATACATCCTCCATTTTTGTAAAACAAACAATATTCCGTATGCGTAGTATATCGTCTTTTTGTCGGTTTAACTTTTATCCGTGCTATGACTGATCCACATCTCATCGCTTTGCCAGCCGATGTAATGAGCAAATCTGATAAGCCAAATGTTCCTAAACCACTCACATACGCAGTATGTCTCTCTGACCATGTCGATGCAAAGCCATATTTTGGAGAGTTTTCATTTTTCCACAATGAAGATAACATGGGTGAAACTGATTCAATACCTTCCTTATCCAGTATATCAATCATAAATTCAGATATTTTTTTTGTTAAAGCGATCTCCATTAACCCTTGCTAAAATAGCTCTTTTGGTAGGATAATCTTTTTCCTTTTGTTGTTCTTCTTTCGTCATATCTGTTTGAGGAAGTACCCAACTGATTATGCTTAACTCTTCTGGTGTAATATCTATATGGGGAAATGTATTTGTGAAAAACTCATGTGGCGTCATATAGAAGTCACCTATATCTTCTTTTAGAAATGAATATAATGCATCATCGCCTCTTGAAAATCCAACTAACGGTGAATTCCAAGCATTCTCTATACAATCTTCACCCAATAGGTTCTCAGAAGACTCTTCTACAAAAGTTACTATTGCCTTAGTTAACCACTCATTAATATCTTTATCCATTATCATTAAGCACCCCCATAACTACTTATACTTTCTTATATACTTCTGTGTCCAAGCACAAGAAGCTAAGCATTTTAAGCAACCATCACAGTTGTAAACATCAACTATTAAATCTCTATTCATTCCTATATCCCATGTAGAACCATGAATAGCTCCCATAGCACAAATATCCTTACAAACAGAACATTCCCCACATTTAGACCTTATTATTGGCTTGTCTTCAGTTGGTAATTGAGCATTTGTTAACACACTACACATAGAAAATGCACATCCATATTCTTGTGTAATTAACAAATTATTTTTTTTCCAATCCAACCGAATCCAGCCATTATGGCGATTTTTTTTATGTGGTAGTGGTGTACTTTTCGTAGCTTCATCATAAAATCCATGTATAAGAAGATTTCTTTCAGATTGGGCAAAGGCTTTATACCCTTTTGAAAGGAGATAATCAGCTGTCCAGTCTGCAAGGTTATCAGTATCTCTACCTTTTTTTTCGGAAAACTCGGAATGGTCTACTATGCTATTTTTAGATGAAGACAAACCCAAAACATAACTGGGAGACAATGCGATTCCTATCAAAACACCAACGTTATACCCGCGATTTTCTTCTGATGAAAGCATAGATATATCAACTACTTTAACAAACGTTGCACCACGGGTATGTAACTTGGCTATTAACTCATTTAACATAACTTCTCCATTCATTATTGATTTACTATCTCTGGTATTATTGAATTAAATTTATCATGATCCATAACTCGTATACTGTTTATATATTAATAGCCCAACTATATGAATGATAGGTGCTAGTATAAATCCAATCAGATTTATTGATAATCTTGTTATTAGGAATGTAGACTTACTTAATTCTATTCCAAGCCAGTCAGGTAATAAAATTAAAATTACCCCAGGTATTATGCCAGTCAATAGTGAAATAAAAAAAATATTTTATCATTAAGTTTTTGTCTTGCTGGTATAATTCTTTACTTCTCGCAATTAGTCGTGTGCCATTTTCAAGAATCAAAATATAAATCATTAAACTAAATCTCATAAGGATATACATGACTGAAATCACAAATATTATTATACCTATTATGAAAAACACAGCATTTTGCAAAAAGATAAGCGTAATACTGTATATGATAAAAGTCCCTAACACGATACCCCCAACTATGAGAAACCCTAAAATATATCTTGGTAATTTTCTTACTGAATCCATTAGTACTTCTTTATAATTAAATTCAATTCTTTCATAGTTATTATTTATGATCATGATCATAATAATGGTCAATATAGCCCCTATAAGCATTTCTATACCATCAAAAACAAATCCTGAAAGAGAATTAGTTGCATATTTATTGGGATATACGTTATATGATTGATATGTATTATAAATATTAAATGCAACCATAATGAATTGAATGGTGTATATTGCAATACCGCATCTTCTAAGCATTTCTTTTGTATCATTTATTGCTCGATCAACTGTAAAATACTCCATAATAATTACCCTCCCTTATTAAATTACTCATGACGTTAATCCTTTGAGCAACCCTTGATTCTTCGTGTTTACAAAATGAAATACTGTAACTCTGATATTTGAGTATTAATAACCTCCTCCTTCATTAATTAAGACCCCTCTTATTTGATAATAATATCAGACATTTACATAATACTCAATGAGTATAATCTAATTTTTAAAGATATAGTGTGTTTTTTATACTTATTCATGTATGAGTCTTTTACTTAGATAATTAGATATACATGGATTTAATTGTATATATGCACAATACAAAAAATATATGCCTACCCCGATAATTAGGCAAGCATATATTTTTTGAAATATATTTATATGTTTAATATGTTTAGCGTTATTAAGATGTTACAATTAACGTTGAACTCTTCCTGAAGCATCACCGTTAATTAATGTTTCTACTTCGACAACTGTTACAAGGTTGAAATCGCCTTTCACAGTGTGTTTAAGTGCTGATGCACCTACAGCAAATTCAAGAGCATATTTGAAATCATTACTGGATAATAGACCATAGATTAAACCACCAGCAAAGGAGTCACCGCCGCCTACACGATCAACGATACGCACATCATACTTCTTAGAACGGTAGAACTCGTTACCATCATAGATTAGAGCTGACCAGCCATTATCCGAAGCGGAGTAGCTTTCTCTAAGTGTTGTGACTACATATTTAAAATCAAATGTTTCTTTCATTTGTTTGAAGATTGTCTTGTAACCATCAAGTTCAAGTGAACCCTTAGTGACATCTGTTTCTCCTGGTTTGAAACCTAATACCTTTTCAGCATCTTCTTCGTTACCAATACAGACATCAACGTATGCCATAAGTTTTGTCATCACTTCTTTTGCTTCTGCTGGCGTCCATAATTTTTTTTACGGTAATTAAGGTCAACGCTTACGGTTACCCCATGCTTCTTAGCTGCAATTAGGGCCTTCTCAGTAAGCATTGCTGCCTTTTTACTAATAGCTGGCGTGATACCTGAGAAGTGGAACCACTCAGCATCTGCAAAGATTTCATCAAAATCAAAATCATTCATATCAGCTTCTGCAATAGCAGAATGAGCACGGTCATACACAACCTTAGAAGGTCGCATGGATGCACCTGTCTCAAGATAATAGATACCTACACGCTCGCCACCTCTTGCAATATAATCTGTCTCAACACCGAATCTTCTTAAGTGATTGACTGCACTCTGACCAATTGGATTATCTGGAAGTTTTGTCACGAAGTGTGCATCAAAACCATAATTGGCAAGGGATACAGCTACATTAGCTTCTCCACCACCATATACAACCTCAAAACTCTCAGCTTGTGTGAACCTTTCATAACCTTTTGTTGAAAGGCGAAGCATTATTTCTCCCATTGTGACTACTTTTTTACCCATTATGTAACATCCTTTCTATGTTCATTCCATTTAATTTTTTCAATCATAGACCTTATTTCTTAAGATCAGCTCTTGCCTTCTTCACAGCATCCACAAACTTCTTAGCCGTTTCTGTGACAAGCTCATAATCCCCTGTTTTAGCACCTTTGGTTAAGACACTTCCAGTTCCAACAGCTACAGCACCTGCTTCAATCCACTGGTGTACATTATCAAGACTTACACCACCCGTTGGCATGTAGTTGCCTTGAGGCATGGGTCCTTTGAATGCTTTGATAATTGATGGTCCAAATGCATTACCAGGGAATACTTTTAAGACTTCTACACCTGCTTCAAGAGCTGTAAGGGCTTCAGCTGGTGTCATGATTCCTGGCATAATTGGTACCCGATATCTGTTACATAACTTTACCGTATCTAAGTTAAGGCTTGAACTGACAATATATTTTGCACCAGCTAAGATACAAGCACGAGCTGTCTCTGGATCAAGTACTGTACCAGCTCCTATAATCACGTCTTCATCTTTGTATAGCTGTGTTAATTCTTTAATAATATCCACTGCACCTGGTACAGTCATGGTAATCTCAAGAGCTTTAATACCACCCTTTTTAACTGCTTCAATAATTTTCATGCCTTCTTCTTTGGACTCTGCACGGATAACAGCAACGACACCACTATCTACGATTTCTTTAATTGTTTCCATTCTCTTCATTTCTAATTCCTCCCTTATGATCATTCATCATTGTCACTTTCTCATTTCAATATCAAAATAACCCACTGCGTTATTAAAAGATATATTCTGCACCATCTCGCCTAGACGTTTCATATCACATGGGAACTCACCGTCTTCAACCCATGTCCCTATAAGGTTACACATAATTCTTCTAAAGTATTCATGACGTGTATAGGATAAAAAGCTTCTTGAGTCTGTTAACATACCAATGAAATTACTTAACATACCCAGATTTCCTAAGTCCGTCATTTGACGAATCATCCCTTCTTTCTGATCCACAAACCACCAACCTGAACCAAATTGAATTTTACCTTTGGCATCGGCACTTTGGAAACATCCCATTAATGTAGCTAAAACATAGTTATCCCGTGGGTTTAGGTTGTATAGAATTGTCTTAGGCAACTGGTCTGTTTTCTCAAGGGAATCAAGTAATGCAGCAAGACCTTCTCCAATATTATAATCACCAACAGCATCAAATCCTGTATCAGGACCAATTAAGGACATCATACGGGAATTGTTATTACGCATACAACCCATATGTAGCTGCATTGCCCAACTGCGTTTTGCATAGTGGCGTCCGAAGAACGTTACAAGGTAGCTTCCATACTTAATTGCTTCTTCTCTACTGATAGACACCTTTGCTAATTTTTTTCTTTAATATAAGATCCACTACTTCTTTTGATGCTACTTCATAGGCAACACCACCAAAAGCATGATCAGCTAAGCGACAACCAATTTCGTGAAAATAAGCAATACGCTCTTCTAAGGCTTTTAATAAAGCATCTATGTCCCGTGTTTCATAGCCTACTACTTTTTCTAATTTCTCTACCCATAGTAAGAATGTATCTTTTTCAATATCAACAAATTTATCTGGTCTGAAAGTAGGTAATACCGTTACACCAAAATGTTCATCTTCTTTAATCATCTTATGAAAATGCAGGTCATCCACAGGATCATCTGTTGTACAGATTACTTTTACATTGGAGTTTTTGATTAATCCTTTTGCACTGAAACCAGCTTTTTTGTAATTTGACATTACAAATAGCGTAAATTTCTTCAGCTGTTTCTACCGTTAATGGTTTTTCTATACCGAAATAGCGATATAACTCTAGATGAGCCCAATGGTATAATGGATTACCAATAGCGCATTGGATCGTCTCTGCCCATTTCATAAATTTCTCTTTGTCTGATGCATCACCTGTTATGTACTTTTCTTCTATCCCATGACTTCTCATGGCCCGCCACTTATAATGATCACCACCAAGCCAAATTTCTGTAATGCTGTCATAGGTCTTGTCTTCAGCAATTTCCTGTGGACTTAAGTGACAGTGATAATCATAGATTGGCATATTCTTAGCATAGTCATGAAATAATATTTTAGCTGTTTCATTATGTAGCAAAAAATCTTCACCTAAAAACTTCTTCAAACCCTTCACTCCTTTATTATATATTGTACACGTGTGCAATTTTATGTAAAAAATAGGTTAACTATCTATTTTATTGACATAACCGAATGGCGTATCTTAAGTTTACAATCTATTTTGGTATAAGATACTTTTTGATTATCCGTATGATCCAGTAAATCAAACAAAATCATGGTTCCACGATATGCAATTCTTCCAATTTCTCTTCGTACAGTTGTCAGTTCTGGTGTATTATACTTACACATCTCAATATCATCGAACCCAACAACAGATATATCATCGGGTACTTTTAGACCGTTCTCCACAATAGCTTTTATGGCACCGAATGCCATTTCATCATTGGAACAAAACATAGCTGTAGGACGTATCTTTACGTTCTCATCAAGTATTTTTCTCATGCCATCATAGCCACTATTCACATCAAATTTACCACTAGCAATGTGTTTTTCATTAATCTGAATTCCTGCTTCTTTCATGGCCATCTTATAACCTTCATAACGCTTGCTACTATTAAGAAATCCCTCTTTACCTTTAATTAAACCAATTCTCTCATGCCCTTGTTTAATCAAATATGCTACTGCTTGATACGCACCAATAAGGTCATCTGAATAAACACATGTGGTTCCTGGTATGTCAACTTTTCTATTGAGAATGACAACCGGTAAGTTCAATGCACCGATATAATTAATAAATGCATCATCCTCTTTTTTTTCTGACTCACCACAAGGATACCATCATAGTGTTTTGAATTAACCATGGTATAATTGCCATCTAAGTCATCAATAGCCTTTACAACCAAGTTATAGTTTCTTTCTTTCATGAGTCGATTAACACCTTTAATAGAGCTAAAGAAGAAAGAGGCACTGGTTCCTTCAAACGCTGATAAAAAGACACCAATGTTATATGACTTATCAAGTTTTAAACTCCTGGCACTATAATTGGGTGTATAATGATGATCCTTAGCGATCTTCTTAATACGTTCTTTTGTTTTATCACTAATCAGTGGACTATCATTCAATGCTCTGGATACAGTTGCATGGGATACACCTGCTAATTTTGCTATATCTTTTATGGTTATACTCATGGCAAATCTTCCTTTCCACATTATTTTATCACAGAATGTACACGTGTACAAGTCGTGATTTATAAATCTACCATTTTTTTTCATCAGAACTACAAAAAAGAAAAGCCCTAAAGCTTTTCTCATCCCTTTTTAATCATTTATACAATCTTCTACCCTATCACTTATTGACACACTTTGGAATGACATATGTGCGTGTTAAATCATTTGTTTCATAAGTACTGCTTCTGGTCTGATTTTCCTTATAGGCCAGATAAATTTCCACTTTTCCTGTTTCTTCAAATAAGTGCCATAATGTATTATTTAGCATTTTATTACCCCCTAATTATACATTTTATTATAATTATAGGGTTTCCTGTATGACACATTCTATACTACGAATATATGCCCATGGTTTGACCAATATTTTACCCTTGACAAAAAATGTTCACTTGACCCATCCCATAAACAAGGGATTTCTTTTCTAGGACTTATAGGTCTATAGTCCTATTTATCCGTTTATTTTATAATGCAAAAGTTTTAATTTAGATTACATTTATTCATCTATTTCTCTTTTATTATATCCAAAATTCTTTAATAAGAAGTCACTATCTCGCCAATTTTTTCTTAATCTTAACCCATATTTGCATGTTGACTTTGGAACCCAGTAAGCGTTCTACATCTTTTCTAGCTTCTGTACCAATCTTCTTGAGCATGGAACCTTGTTTGCCGATGATAATGCCTTTATGGGAATCTTTTTCACATATAATGGTTGCATCAATATCCACGATGGACTTATTATTTCTATCTTTCATCTGGTCAATGACCACTGCGATACCATGAGGTATTTCTTGTTGTAATTGATGTAGTGCTTTCTCTCGAATTAATTCCGCTACCAACTGACGTTCAGGTTGATCCGTAATCATATCGGATTCAAAGAATTGTGGACCTTCTTCTAAGTATTCAAATAGAATCTCTGGGATTCGCTGTGTATTCTCGCCTTTTAACGCAGAAACAGGTATGATTTCAGCAAAATTATAAGCATCTTTGTAAGTATCTATCACTTCTAAAATGTCATTCTTAGATACTGTATCTACTTTGTTAATCACTAAAATAACAGGCGTCTTTACCCGCTGTAGTTGTTCGATGATAAAGTTATCACCTCTACCAATTTCTTTATTAGGTTCAACTAACCACAAAATCACATCCACTTGTCCAAATGTGCTTTGAGCAGTTTTATTCATATATTCACCTAATTTATGTTTAGGCTTATGAATACCTGGTGTATCAATAAATACAATTTGACCTTCCTCAGTTGTAATAACCGTTTGTATACGATTACGTGTCGTTTGAGGTTTGTCCGACATAATAGCAATCTTCTGTCCAATAATTTGATTCATAAGTGTTGATTTTCCTACATTTGGACGTCCAATAATCGTTACAAAACCTGATTTAAAATGTTGATTCAAAAATAGTTGCCTCCCTTATAATGGCCATCTCTTTATTATGCCCTAGAGATGGCCTTGTATATATTCGTATTATCTATTGTATATTTTTAGCCATTTCTTAGCTAAACAGATGCAATACGTCATCAAATAACTCTTTGTGCTCTTCTATCTTGTGTTCATTACCTACAACACAAATATTATCTTGTTTCAAGACAGACTTTACAAGATCAGCTGTCTCACGAATAGCTTCTTTGGTGGTACTGAGCACTTCTTCACGTTCTCTTTTAATATCCTCATAAGAAATATTGCTAAGATAACCTGCAAGAGCTTTTTTCTCCTTTTGAAGCAGGTGTTAGTGGTCGGTCCAAGTTGCTGATTGTTCCAATGATATACTTCGTCATCTCCCGTTCTTCAACATCAAACGTTTTTAATGAAACTGTCTATGTTATCGTAGGTCTCCAACGTTTCTTTTAGATTAGGATCACGATAAGATGTAAAGTACACATTTCCATTACGTGAAAAACCGTTCATACAACCATAAGCGCCACCTTTAACTCTTACATTATTCCATAAATAGTCCAGACTTGCAACAGTTTGTAGTACTTTTAGAGTTCCTGTATATTTAAATCCTTTTTTAATGAAGTTTCCTGCTTTTGCTACATATTGAATCTTATCTGATGTTGAGAACCCTTCATTCTTCTTCACACGATCTAACGTAACATCTTCACCTTCAATAACTGCATTGTCTAACAGGTCAATGAATTTCTTCACTTCTTCATCAAATAATCCAAATCCTTCACTCTCTGCAGTAAGACTTACTAAGAGTTTATCTGATCTAAAAATCTTATCTCTTACCGTGATTAGATTTTCAATGATTTCATCAGCCATAGCATCAAAATTATCCTCTAGTTTATCAAGAAAATGATAGAACGTAATACCACTGGTAAGTTCCTTATAAATAGCAGTATTAGCAAAATAACTTTCAGCACGGGTAGCTGCAGCTGCATGCCCACTACTTGTTAGACCCATACGCATACGGGATTTTGCTTGTGATATAATCTGTTTTAATCGTTTCTTATCTGTCAAATCCGTCGTAAAGATGGTTTCACCCATTAATGTGAACATCTCAGGAAGTTTTTCATAGAAACACTTACCATCCAGCTCAAATTTTGGCAAGAATACATCTGGTTCTCCAGTCTGCCCATAAATATTAATACTATAATGTATCCCACCTGTATTGATATTGACAGCATTGGATAATTCCCCATAGCTATAGTTTTCAGTATCCATCTTACCAAGTACACGGGATAGAATACCAATATAAGGGATCAAGTCCTCAGATATCTTCTTGGTATCAAATAAGAACTTCACATAAGCAATATTGTTGGTAAATGTCTCATGAACCAATAACTTTGTATCCTTTAATTCTTGTTCATCCAATGCCAATTTCTCTGGTACTTTATCAATATCTTCTATATCTAACAGAGGAATCTTTTCTAATTCTTCCTTGCTATCAGGTTCACTCTGATAGGCATCTAAATGGATGGTGTCTTTGACTAATTGCTCTACTTCATCTTCCGTTAAAGAAGCTTTATAAGCTTTTAGCTTCTCTTTTAAGGCTTGATCTTTTTGAGCAATGATACCTTTTTTTGGGTTCTGCAATCAGGAGTACACCATGGTTATTGTCTAAAATACTCTTCTGTATAAGTTGTTCGAATACATCAGATTCCATACCTTCTTTTAATTGTTCAAAGGTTTCATCATATTGCAAATGCATAAATGGGTCACCTTCATATAACCAACTATCCAAACACATCATCCCATAATAAATGCCCTTGGGATAGCGACCATAATCTGCTTCTCTAATCTTAAATTCGAAGTAGTTAATGGCAGCTTCTATTTGTTTCTTGTCAATGCCATTTTTCACAAGATCTTCTAGAGTCTCTCGTATTGTTGTAACAAAAAGCTCTTTATTTTCTATATCTGCATTCTTAGCCACTACACTGAATGTAGGTTGCAAGAGGCTACTGTCAAAAGAACCAAAAACATCCTTACCAACGTCTGCATCCATTAAAGCTTTTTTCAGTGGTGCTCCCGGCGCTTCTAACAATATATACTCAATAATATCGAAGGCACGATATAAAAAATTTATCTTTTGCTTTACCAATAACAAAGTTGTAACTAAGATATGTCTTGTCTTTAACACTTTCATTTGAAGAAATTGGATAGTCTACGATTTCTTCTTTGATTTGATCAAAGGGCTTTTGTTCAGGAATGGTTGAATCAATATCCATTCGATCAAATTCGTCTAAATAATGTTCGTCTAACCACGAAAGCATGGCTTCCACATCCATATCGCCATAGATGTAAATGTAACTGTTAGTTGGGTGATAGTAACGCTTATGGTAGTTGATAAACTGCTCTTGGGTCAACTCTGGAATATGATCTGGGTCACCACCCGACTCTTTTGAATAAGGTGTATCTGGTAAAAGCGATTCTTGAATTTTACGAAATAGCACCTGTTCTGGGGATGAAAATGCACCTTTCATTTCATTATAAACGACACCTTTAATGGTAATATCTTCTTCATTATTGTTCAGTCATAATGCCAACCTTCTTGTTTCAGAATCTCTGGTCGATCATACATATTAGGATAAAATACCGCATCCATGTAGACATCAACTAAGTTAATAAAATCTGCATCATTACAGCTAGCTACAGGGTACATGGTCTTATCAGAAAAAAGTCATAGCATTCAAAAAATGTATTTAACGAGCCTTTTACTAACTCAACAAATGGGTCTTTTATTGGGAATTTTCTTGAACCACAGAGCACGGAATGCTCAATAATATGAGGAAGTCCTGTATGATCTTCTGGTGGTGTTCTAAAATTCACAGAAAATACCTTGTTGTTGTCTTCATTTTGAATGGATACCAATTTGGCACCACTTTTTTCATGTTCGAATAATCGACCTATAGAATTCAGTTCTGAAATTTCCTCTTCCTTAATTAATCTAAAACCATGGTAAATCTTATCTTTTTCAAAAACCACTTATTCACATCTCCTTTTATATTGGGAACGGTTTAAACATGCGTTCATGTCCTATTCTTCCCACTCGCATTGTTCCATGATGATGGCTACTAATTGATTAAGATACTTACGGTCTACGTCATCAAAACGTTCCAGTATAGGGCTATCAATATCTAACACACCTATTAATTGACCATCATGGACCATTGGCACAACAATCTCGGAGTTAGTTTCCCCATCACAAGGAATATGTCCTGAAAAATCATGTACATTGGGTACAACTTGCGTTTCTCTGGTATCAGCAGCTGTTCCACATACACCTTTTCCTATCTGTATACGAATACACGCTGGTTTACCTTGGAATGGACCAAGTACAAGTTCCATATTTTTATGCAAATAAAAGCCTACCCAGTTTATTTTCTCCATTGTATTGAATAATAATGCAGATATATTGGCTAAATTTGCGATTTTATCACGTTCTTCATACATAAGCCCTTTTGCAAAGAGTAGAACATTATCGTAAAACTCTTCTTTTGACTCATATTCAAAATTATTTAATTCAAACATATGATCAAGTCCTTTCCAATCTTATTCTTAAACACAACAAGACGATTATAAATCATCCAATAAAATCCAATAAAAAAATAGGTCAATTTATGTTTAATGGGTGCAAAATACTCCTTATTTCTATTACTAACTATATACTTTCTCACTTGATATTACAAGTATTTTTTTCCTTATTCTGCCATAATAAAAAACGTTGATTATTTCACTATGTAATCATAATATAACATTTTTTTAATATATTTATTCTTGACTTTAAAGTACCTTAGTAGTATACTATTTTTCGCTGCCTAACTGAGCAGCTTCATGCGGTATTAGACGAATATGGTCCTGATAATTTTTCTTACCTAGTACGTTGCTAGGTTACAAAAGGAGGTTCGTGTAATGATTGAAGTAAACAGTTTGAACAAATCTTTTAAAGTGGCAAAACGTGCTGCTGGCGTAAAAGCTTCTTTTAAATCTTTATTCCACAGAGAGTACACCACCATTCATGCGATTAATGATATATCATTTTCTATTGAACCTGGTGAAATCGTTGGTTATATTGGACCTAACGGTGCTGGTAAATCAACAACCATCAAAGTGATGAGTGGCATCTTAGTACCTGATTCAGGCACTTGTCGCATCATGGGACGCACACCTTGGAAAGACCGAAAGAAACATGTTAAAAAAAACATCGGCGTTGTCTTTGGTCAGCGATCGCAACTCTGGTGGGATGTGCCGGTTATTGATTCTTATGAACTACTTAAAGACATCTACAAAATACCCTATTCCGAGTACAAAAAAAAACTTACATATGCTAACAGATATACTACAACTGGATGATTTTATTCATTCACCTGTTCGGCAGTTAAGCCTTGGTCAACGGATGCGATGTGAAATTGCGGCTTCCCTGTTACACTCACCTAGTTTATTATTTCTAGATGAGCCGACTATTGGACTTGACGCAATATCCAAAATTGCTGTTAGACAATTTATCAAAACGATTAATAATGAGAAGAATGTGACAGTTATTCTAACGACCCATGACATGATTGATATCGAAGCATTGGCTAACCGTATTTTACTCATTGGTAAAGGTAACCTCTTATATGATGGCAACCTGAATCACCTAAGGGGTAAGTACGCCAGTGAGAAAATCATTACCCTTGAATATGCTGAAAGTCATAGGTTAATTAATCTTGAAGGTGTCACCGTCATATCCCAGAATACAAATCGAGCTGTAATCAGTGTCAACACCCAGAAAAAGTTAGTATCTGATGTCATATCTTACTTATCTCATCAGTATGAGCTAATTGATGTATCCATTGACACCCAACCTGTAGAAGATATTATTGTAAAACTCTACAAGGAGTATGCCATATGAGGGCGTATCTATCGGTATTCAAATTACGTTTGATTCATGGTATGCAGTATCGTGTAGCAGCTTATGCTGGGATAGCTACGCAATTTTTCTGGGGATTTATGATTATTATGGTATTCGAAGCCTTTTACTCAAGTTCGGGTGCTACACAACCTATGACACTAAGCCAGTTAGTCACTTATGTATGGCTCCAACAGTCTTTTTTGTATTTTATTATGATGTGGTATCGAGATCATAGTCTCTTTGACTTGATTACCCAAGGTAACATTGCTTACGAACTATGCCGCCCTCTGAATCTCTTATTTTTTATGGTATGTCAAACTGATTGCTGGTCGTCTCGCAGGAGCTATTCTACGGTGTCTACCTATATTAGTTGTGTCATTTTTTCTACCTGAACCTTACACACTCATGTTACCACCAGATATACCAACACTATGTGTATTCATTATATCCCTGTTATTAGGATTAGCTGTTGTTGTTGCGATCTCTATGTTGATGTATATCTCCGTGTTCATTACCCTATCACCTGTAGGATCTTCTTTGATTTTCAACGTTGTTGGTGAATTTTTTGCAGGGATGATCATACCGATTCCTCTTATGCCTGTATGGGCTCAGAAAATCGTATATCTCTTTCCATTCCACCTTACATGCGATATGCCCATGCGGATTTATTCAGGGCACATTCCTATGAATGAAGCATTAGTGGGTATTGGTACACAAGGGATTTGGTTAATTGGATTAATGGCATTCGGTTCACTTATAATGAGAGTAGTTCTTAGAAGGGTAACCGTTCAAGGTGGTTAAGAAAGGAGATCGATCATGACACTTTATTTAAAATATATAAAAATACTATGGAAATCACAGTTACAGTATCGTACTTCATTCTTTCTGCTGTGTTTTGGGCAGTTTTTTTTGTCCCTTTCTTTGTATTTGCAGGCATGTACTTCTTATTTGAACGGTTCAAACACATTGAGGGATGGCAATTTTCTGAAGTGCTATTGTGTTTTGGTATTATTCATATGGCATTTGCCATTAGTGAATGCTTTGTAAGAGGCTTTGATTCTTTTTCAGGACTCATCGTACGGGGAGAGTTTGACCGTATTCTTACACGCCCAAGAGGTATTATTGTTCAGATACTAGGATCTAGATTTGAATTCACCCGAATAGGACGCCTTGCTCAGAGTTTTGCTGTGCTTGTCTATGGGCTTAGTCTGGCACCCATTCATTGGACACCTTTAAAAATGTTCTTATTGGTACTCATGTTATTCAGTGGCGTCATCATATTCTCTGCTGTCTTCATACTTATGGCAACCTTATGCTTCTGGACCATTCAAGGCCTAGAACTGGCTAATATGTTTACAGATGGTGGTCGTGAATTAAACCAATACCCCTTAGGCATCTATAAAAAATGGGTTAAGGTTTTCTTTACATTTGTCTTTCCCTATGGCTGTGTGAATTACTATCCCATGTTGTATATATTGGATAGGACATCAGGAAATGATGTGTTGTATGTACTGGCACCACTTATGGGGATTTTATTCATTGTACCTTGTTTGATGGTGTTTGGTTTTGGTGTGAGGCATTATAAATCCACAGGTTCTTAGAAAGTAATTGTTATGAGAAATATAAAGGAGATTATATGATAGATAGAAAAAGATGGCTTATTTCCTACTATAAGCCATCTTCTATGAATACATAATAATACATAGATCATCCAATTAATTATTGAAAGTTAACCCAGCATCAGCTTTTCACCGACTAGATCGTTAACACTTCCTTAATTGCCTAACAAAATCTTTATTATTCTTTAATTCATCTAGCAATTTTATGTATTCCCTTTGCTGTACTTTAAATTCGCTAAATCGATCTACTTCTTTATAGTGCTTAACATAATCAATTAACGTATTTCTCAATGCTTCAACATCAGCAACCTTAAATTCTTTTGTATCCATTACTTCATCTATAATGTCATTGACCTTACTGGCCATATCATCATAACCTATCATTTCACTCATATAATTTGATAGTTTCTCCAGTTCAGCCAGGTTAATAGCTTGTTGATTAATAAACATATTCCATTCCATAATAAACCTTTTAAGATTTTTTTTCTAAATAAAAGAGAAAATTAGCTTTTGCCTCTACAGGTGGTTTATGAATAATTGTTATGGCTTCATCTGCTAGAAAATAGGCTTTGAACATTGGATTTTTTTTGTCAATCTGAGCTTTTTTCATTACCATTAGCATGAATTAATCGACTGGCTAGTAATAGAGAAAAGTCTTCACCTCTTGGCACGTCTTGTGGATAGAACATGTTACCAGCAAATTCTCTTCTAACAATCATATTACCACCGAAACCAAATAAAGTTTCCTTAATACTATTATCCTGCGTAAGCCTCACAATATCATTATCCATGGAAGAAAACTTTTTCCAACATTTCAGCTTATCTTCTGTTTTAATTCTTATGGTATTATTCTTTTCATAGGGAGCAGTAAATATATACTTGTCCTCATTGTCTTGTAATACTTTTTTTTAGATAGACCAAGTAATCTTCTCTTACTAACTCATCATCATCAATCTGAATGATGATATCCTCATCTAACAAATAAGGAATCATGAACCCCAGTGTTCGTATTTCTGGATAACCCTTAACCGAGTAAAATGGGTTGTGTGTTTCATTTCTATATTTTTCAATATCAGCATTGGTATAAATCAAACTTTTAAATTTGCATGAATCCATTATTTTGGTAACTTTATCTCTTATAATCTTATCCTTTGAAGTATCTTCATTAGTAGCTACAGCAAAGATATACAATTTCAGGTAATCTTCATTATCTATCTTTAAATGATTAATACTTTCTATTGTGTGTATAAGCGTATTGTCCTCTTCAAATTTTTCCAAATCAGTAGGGTGATCAAAACCATTTATTTTATCTTGAGTTGTATCAATATATACATTGATAACCATAGCAAAATCCATCTTAATATCCATTCCCTTCTATATCCCTTGTTGTATGGCGACGTATTAGTTTCGGATCAAATATTATTTTTAGTTCTCCTTTATCATGAGTTTCTTCATTAATCCTACCTATTAATATTTCAATTGCTTTGGCAGCAAGATCATTAGCATTTTGTTCAACAGTTGTTAACGATGGAACAGTGAATTCAGATATGGGTATATTGTCAAATCCAACAACTTGTATAGCTTTTGGAATAGCTATGCCCTTTTCATTAAGGGCTTTTAGGACACCAAGAGCTTTTTCATCTCCAGATACGAATATAGCATCTGGAAGTTGATTCTTCTCTATCATTGTATAACATGCACCATAAGCATCTTTATGTGATTTAATGCCTTCATAAATGACAAAAGCTTCTTTTTCCATATTATTATCTTTAACTGCTGCAAAAAAACCTTCTCTTCTTTCTTCATTGGAGATATATTTATCGCTCCCTAAGAAAAAAGAGGATGGACCTACAACCACTTTTTATGAGATAATCTGCTACCAGATAAGCAGCTTTATAATTGTCAATCTCAACAAATGGATTCTCTGGATAATTATAATTTTTTCCTATGGTTACATATGGAATACTTAGTTCTTGGAACAATTTAATTTTATCATCATCTTTTCGAATATTAAGGATGATGGCTCCGTCTACAAAGCCTGATTTTAGAAGCTGAATATTCTTTTTATTCTCTTCTTCATCATCCATATTAAACTGAAGCATAAACACATTATATTCATAAGTAGAAGCTTGATTAATAATATTTTGGAACATGTTCGAGTACCATTGTCCTGGATATAAATCTTGCTGTTTTTCAATAACAAGTATGATATTTTTAACCGTTTTTTTTCCTAAGGCTTTTTGCAAATATATTCGTTTCAAAGCCTGTCTCATTGATTACATCATCAATAATTTTTTCTTGTTTCTTCTTTTACATATTGCCCATTATTAATGACGCGTGATACGGTTCGAACTGAAAAACCAGTCTTCTTTGCTATATCCTTAATTGTTAAATTATTTTTCCCCATTTTATCCCCTTCTTTCTTTTTTCGAATGATAGAAACTGCAATTTTATCATTACTTATTTCATAATTAGCATGGAATTTATGGGTCGAATCATGCCAGCAGATGAAAGATTCGATACACATGGATAACTGAGCTCTATTAATTCATTATGATAGACTATGCTCAGACAGCTTGAAGCCCCACCATCTACATTCATTGCCCAACGAATATTACCAATCTCTTTCTCCAATATACTTACGATTTCATTGAAATTAGCTCCACAACTTTCCTTAGTTCTTCCAGAAAATACGACGTTAAAAAACTTGCCAGTATCTGTTAACCCAACTACTGTTCTAGGACCTCTCACCCAATCTTGAACTTGCGTTTCTTGGGTTTGCATAGAAAGGGGATGAAACCAGCCTTCATTTCTAAAAGCTTGTATCTGTTTTTCCTTGGTTTCTACTAGATTATTACCATCTTCCACTAATAGCGTAGCACCCCCCATAGACCCAATCCATATCATCCCATTCTTCAGTAGTTATTGCGTCCGGTTTTTCAAGAAACAACTCTAACGTGTAAGGTTTCGTCACTTCATAATAACCATCATTAATCTTCATTAGTCCCAGTGCGTTCTTTACTCTCTCAATATGGTTCCCTTCTAATGAAACGACAACACCGATACTGGGAATGGATACTTCACCAAACCTCACACACATTATTTTATTATTTATTATAACAATATTTAGTCGCTTATTACCATATAAATAATGAAAATTTCTAAAATTACCATTATATGCACTTAATTTTTCATGATCTATATATGGCGTTATAATGTTAATATCACCATTGGTCTTATTCACATCTTCTCTTTTCCATGAAAGAGTCTCATGATTAATAATGATTTTACCACCCAATAGCTTTCTTCTTCCAAAAATAACTTTACCTGATTTTGTATAGCCCATAAATCCTTTATTATATAGTGGGAAAAATTCTTCTCGCTTATATGGACCGACATTCAAATATTTATAACCAAGAAAAATCTTACCTACATCTATTTTTTCCATTGGACGTTGTTCTCTTGTAAAATTATAGGCTTCCGTAATATTCTCTGTAACAAAATATAAAAAATTTGAATAAAAGCTGAGTCCACTAGCTTTTTTCATTGATAGCATATTCTCTAGGTGAAATAAGACTTTTGTTTATCTTCTGTGCTTCTAAAACTTTCATGTTAACTTGATTATTAAATAAAAGCCCCGTAACAAACACCGTGTTTTTCTTATCTATATTATCTTCATTCTCAATTTTACTTGCATCATCTGCATTGTAATAACATGCTACATATTTCCCATCAAATTGATTGTTTATAAAAGAATGAAGCCTCTTTCTTTTTTCCATAACATACGCATCTCTATTATGATAGTTGTCTATCATCAACTCTGGAAAATCCTCTGTGTTCATGGTATTTGAATAAAAATTCATATAAAGACTCGGTAAAAACATATTCATGTCAACATGACCTTTAAGTATATGTCTGCATTGATCTATTCCGTATTCACTTAATACACGATTATAATGGTATAAGCTACTATTCATCCTTTCATTACCTGTAAAATTGTCTTCACCATTAAACGCATTAATGACATAACTTATTATATAAGGCACACAGTTGCTGCCGTTAAGATAAATATTGGTATATCTTGATACAACGATTGATTGAATAGTAGAGAGTATGAAGTAATCAAAGTTAACATTCTTTAATGAAAAAAACGTTAATTTCACCTAACCCAATAACAATGGCTTTATGATGACATGCCTCTTCAAATAATGCATTGTCGTTCTTCTCCAAATGACGAAAATCCATTCCAACGGATGCATTATCATAACTTCTTATTTCTATATTACCTTGCTTCATCAAGCTACTTAACCCATTTATTGAATGACTTTCCATTATATGATGATAGTCGTCCATTGTCGCTTCATGATGTACTTGTTTATTTTTTTAGGAAGAGAACGACTTTTTTTTATTCTTAAATTCCAAAAAATGGTAGACAAGCATTTCTAATAGTTTATATAATTGAATACTGTTACCAACTATAAATATGAGTTGATCTCTGTTTTTTTTATTGTTGCCTTAAGAAGCTCCATCTGATTAATTGGACTTGTTTCACATCTTAACTCTTTTTCAATATCGCCATAAATCAAATCCAATATGCTTTCTTCAAGTCCTAATGCTTTTTTACTTATATGTAATTCCAATGTTTTATCCAAGTTACTCTCACTGAATAGTTCTTCAGTCTTCTCACCAAATACTTCTTGTCTAAGCCTATGTAAATCACCATATATTTCTTCATCTGTAAGATCTTCAAGTTGCGAAAATTCTCTAAAATAGTGTTTCAACTTATGGTAGTATAGGTGATACATTTCTTTATGGATTAAACCTCTATCATACATTGTTTCTATTGCATAGTCCATATATACGTCATTACCTTTTGCTCGATCGACTTTAACTGTTCCATAATTATATCGGAAATACTGAAAATAACCCTTTGTGTGTTTTCTTTTATAAGCACCTACAATGTAATTCTCTTTATAAATCATCATTCTTTTACGCCACCATCAAGTATACCTGATATAATTTTTCTCTGTAGCAATAATACGACGATGATAAGTGGTACTGTTATAATAATAGATGCTGCACACATTGTTCCCCAAGGAACCGTATAATCCGTTTGGTAAAGGGTAATCCCAACTGTAACTGTACGTCTAATTTTTAATGGGTTAAGTACTTGAGCAAATAAGTATTGATTCCAAGCCGTTATAAATACCAATATACTGACAGTAAATAAACCTGGCGCAACAAGTGGCAATATTATTTTATAGAAAGATTTAAATACTGATGCACCATCCATCATTGCACTCTCTTCTAAAGTATCTGGAACGGATTTGAAAAAAAGTCGATAAAAACCAAACTGCCATAGGAAGCTGAGTTGTGGTAATAGCCAAAGCTAGCCCCCAATACGTGTTAAGTAAACTAAGATTCTTCATCATTTTATATATGGGATTGATAATGGTTATGGGTGGTAATAAGGTTATACTCAGAAGCACCATCATGAATAGTTTCTTACCCTTAATGTCGGTTCTAGAGACAGCATAACTTGCTAAACAACCAATGGATACTGACAAGGCGGTACTCGCCAGAGATATTACCGTACTATTTTTTTAAATATAATAAAAAAGGGTTGTCTTTGAAAGACGTCTTTATAATTCTGTAATGTCCACTCTGTTGGCAAAAATGTAGGTGGCATGCTAAATAAATCTTTTTTGATTTTTTAAAGGAATTTAGAAATTGCCATATAAAAGGAAAAATGATTCCACCAACAAAGAATATAAAAAACAAAGCAAATAAAAAATCGCTGTATATATTTCTTTCGTTTTATGGTTTTTGTATTTTTTTTCATCATTACACCTTCTCCATCTTGGTCTTTAGCGCATCCATAAATAAGAAACTTATTAAAAGGGAAATTATAAATGTGACGACAGCTAAGGTTGCGCCATATCCTAAATTACCAAAATTAAAATATGTCTTGATGGTATATAAGGATAAACTTTGGGTTCCATCTGCTGGTCCACCACTTGTTAGTGCAACGACCAAATCATAAATACGGAAAGTAGCAAGTACTCTAAATAAAACAGCTACAATAACGACAGGTTTTATGATGGGTAATGTAATCTTAAAAAATCGTTGTATCTTATTGGCTCCATCAAGGGATGCAGCTTCGTACAGTGATTGGGGCACTGTTTGAAGTCCTGATAAGATGAGTAATGACATGTAAGGTGTTGTTTTCCATACATCCGCAATGATTACCGCTACAATAGCTGTATTTTTTCTCAATGAGCCAAGGTATGTAATCTTGAATAAGACGAAGTTTACTCAGTATAAGATTAATAATGCCATATTGGTCACTGTACATTGGATTGCCCAAGGAACAAGTACCGCCGTTCTTATAATTCCTTGTCCAGGCATTGCCTTATTCATGATTAATGCAAACATCATACCGATTATAGTCTCGAGTATTACAGCAACAACCGTAAAAAAGCAACGTAAACTTTAATGTATCGAAGAATGTCTGATCACTCAACAATTTGATGTAGTTATCGAAACCTACAAATTTTTTCCCCTCAGCTAACGTTTGAATTCGGATATCATGAAAACTCATATTGATTGTATTAATAACAGGATAAATGATAAAAACTAATACTAATACGATTGAAGGTATAATGAATATATAGCCCATTCTTGCCTTCTCTTTTTGCATATCGGCCACTCCTAATTTGTATTCTTTCTATAAAGTCTATCATCAACTAAACGTCATATAATAAAGATGAGAAGGGGCTGTCGGATAATACATTTTTTTTATGATGGCTACATGTTTTGGAAGATAGATGAGGTTTAGCTATCTTCCTTGATATTACCGTTAAAAATGTATTATCCGACAGCCCCTTCTTTTATTAATTTATGTCTCTAATCCGTTGATAAAATAACACTATGTATGCGTTTATTGTCCAATGATTTTCTTTATGTCATTCTCAGCATCTTTAACAGCATCCTCAGCTGTTTTTTTCTCCAATAAAAGCTTTTTTGTGTTTGTAATTGAAGTACATTAGAAATTTCAGCGTAGTAAGGTGATTTTGGTCTTGGGTTTGCATTTAAAAATACGGGTAACATCTTTTCAACAAAAGGCATGCTCTCAAGTATGTCTTTATCTTCATAAAGTGATTTGATGGATGGTAAGTGGCTAAGTCCAAGGGCTTCTATTTTTTCAGCTTCTTCTCCCGCCATAAATTTAGCAAACTTAACTGCCTCTTTTTCATGCTTAGAAAACTTAGATACCATTATTTGCCATCCACCAAGAGTTGAATAACTTTTACCGTCTTTACTTGCTTTTGGAAGTTGAGCAATTCCGACTTTATCTACTACTTGTGATTTATCTGGAGCTTGTGACTTACTCCATCCACTTGGCCAGTCTCTTAAAAATACTAATTTTCCTGCAAAAAATGGTGCTCTTGCATCACCGCTACCAAAGTTAATAATCCCTTCTGGTGCAATCTTAGATTTATTAATCATATCAACCATCATTTGTGTAGCCTGAACTGTTTCTGGTGAATGATAGATTACTTTTCCATCTTCATCAAATACATCTCCACCATAACTCCAGACGTACTCCATTAAGTTACAAGTTAATCCTTCATACTGTTTCCAAGAGCCAGCTAGCCCTTTCATTTCTGGTTCTTTTTCCATTATATATGTAGCCGTTTGAACTAACTCATCCCAAGTTTCTGGAACAGGTTTATTATATTTTTCTAACAAATCTTTTCTATAATAAAGCATTCCTGCATCAATTCTATAGGGTAGCCCCCATAATTTGCCTTCATATATATTGGCATTAAGTGCACCAGGCAAATATTTATCTTTTTCTTCCTTAGTTAATTCATCTGTTAAATCTAAAACCCAACCTGCTGAAGCAAATATAGATGGCCATGTTACATCCGCATCAAACATATCAAGTGAATCATCTTCAGCTTGCAAAGCTGTGCTAATCATTTGCAACTTCTTATTGGTATCAGCAGGTAACTCAACAACGTTCACCTTAATTGTTGGATTTTTTTCTTGAAACGCATTGATTATTTTCGTCAATGTACCATTTTCGTCCACATGGGAGTAATAATTTAAAGTCACTTCTTTTGCTTTTGAATCATCTTTTTTAGCCCCACATCCAACTGACAAAATTACTAAGCACATTACTAACATAAAGCTGATCATTCTTCTTTTCATAGATATTCTCCTTTTATTATAAGTTTTAATATTTCTGCCATGATGGCAGAAGTGCCAATAAAAAATACTTTTCTGCCATCGATAGCATATCACTCAAAAAAAATAATAATAACTACTCTGCCATCATTGGCAGAAATGATTATGTGATTATATTACTACTATTTTTTAGTATTGTCAATAACCTTTTTATTAGATTGTATTCATTGTAAACCAAATCCTGAAGATCCTTTTGAGCATATGAAATAGAACATTTTCAGAAAATTAGCTTGACAAATCTCTCTTCGCATCTTATTATATAACTTATAATAACCCTTAACGAAAGTAGGTTGAAAAGTTATGCCCACGAATTCCATGCAACTGAAACAAATCAATGTGGAACTGGTTAAATCCGTTCTTAAACAAGAAAAATATAGCACTAAGACCAGCATTGCATTAGCAACCAAGTTAAGTGTTGCCACTTGTGGTAACATTTTAAAAGAACTTTTGGCTACTGGTGAGGTTCAAGAAGTTGACTTCTGCCCTTCCACTGGTGGTCGACCTGCTCGTCGCTTTATTTATAACAAGGATTATGCTTATGTTGCCATCTTATACGCTAGAAGAGAAGGACTCTACCGTACCTTAACCTGCGTTGTATCTAACTTAATAGGCGAACAAATCTATGACAATACCATGGAATATGACGATATTTCCGTTGATACTTTTGATCAAACAATTGATATGCTCCTTGAGCGCTACCCTAATATCAAAGTACTTGGTATCGGTGTGCCTGGTGTGGTTCATGAAGGTAATATTGATATATGTGATTTCAAAATGCTCAGTCACACCCCTATGGCTAAACATCTTGCAGAAAAATATGGCCTAAAAGTTATTGTAGAAAACGATGTGAATAGCACCGTACTAGGCTTCTATCATAAACATCATTATACAATAGACGAGAATATTGCTTACCTCTATTATCCAATAGATGATAACCCAGGGGCAGGTATTATGATTAATGGTCGTATTCTTCGAGGGCAATCGCATTTTGCTGGTGAAATATCGTTTCTTCCTCTTGGGATGGAAGTGGATTACCGTAATATCCAAGATAATATAGAGCTCTTGTCTAATACTGTAGCCAAAACGATACAGTCCATTAACTGTATTATCAATCCCAAAAGCGTCATTATTTCAGGTTACTGTTTTTTCAGATTATATATTAGAATCTATCAAAAAACAGCTAAGTCATGGATCTCTTTATTGGCATATCCCAGAGATTCTCTACGACGAAGACATTAGCGAGAATTATATCTATGGCTTGACAACCATGGCGTTGGAACAACTATCTTGTAATATTCAGATTATAGAAAAATAATGTAGAAGTGGAGAGAACATCATGATTACGGTTATATTACTTGTTATTATTTATTTAGCTTTTATCAGCCTAGGTTTGCCCGATTCCTTATTAGGTGTAGCTTGGCCAATTATGCAACAAGAATGGCAGGTATCACTTGATACCGCAGGTCTTATAGCTATGTTGGTTACGGGTAGTACCATTATTTCAAGCTTTCTTAGCGGTCATATTATAAAACGATTTGGTACAGGAAAGGTGACACTTATTAGTTGTATCATGACGGGCGGTGCATTGTTAGGTATCTCTTATGCACCCTCTTACATATGGTTATTTGTATTGGCTATACCTCTAGGATTCGGTGCTGGTTCTGTTGATACAGCCCTGAATAACTATGTAGCCCTGCATTTCAAAGCACATCACATGAACTGGCTCCATTCCTTTTGGGGTGTTGGTGCTACTATGGGTCCACTGATTATGGGTAATATTCTGTTAAAAACATCTTCATGGCGATTGGGTTATCGGACCATTGCTAGTATCCAACTTGTATTAGCAAGTGTTCTCCTAATAAGTCTCCCCCTATGGTTCAAACACAGAGCCATTACCAAAGCCGCTAACACGGATACTCATGAAGAATATACTTCACCAAACCAAAAAGGTGTTATAAAAATCCCTGGCGTCATCTATGCCTTATTAACTTTTGTCTTCTATTGTGCTGCTGAGTTGTCTGTTGGCTTATGGGGTAGTAGTTACCTTGTAGAAATGAAGTCCTTGACTGTAGATACAGCTGCAACATGGGTAGCTATGTATTATGGTGGTATAACAATAGGTCGTTTTATATGTGGCTTTATCTCTTTTCGTCTAACCAATACACAGATGATTCGATCAGGTATCTACATAGCCCTTATTGGTACATTACTCCTTCTGCTACCTTTACCTAACTTTATACTCATGATCGCATTTATCCTAGTCGGTCTGGGTCTATCCCCTATCTTCCCAGCAATGATTCATGCTACACCTACTCGATTTGGGAAGACTAATTCACAAACAATTATTGGGTATCAGATGGCATTTGGCTTTATGGGTAGTGCCTTTTTACCTCCATTACTCGGTTTTATTATGAAGAATACCAGTATGCTTGTATTCCCAATTTTCTTAGTTATGTGTAATGCACTCATGCTAATAAGTTCTGAAAAAATCAATAGGATAACAATCGGTAAGGAAGTGGTTTCTGATGAGTAACATTGATATGCACATACATAGTGCACACAGTCTAGATGGACAATACACTTGCCAAGAATTAATCAATCTCTGCCACCAAACAGGTTTGACAACCATATCCATAACAGACCACAATCACGTGGCTGGCATTAATGATTGTATATATTATGCTGATCAAGTTGGTATATCGGTTATACCTGGTATTGAGATTGACTGCGTCATAGATGATGTCCAATTACATATGTTAGGATACCAGATTGACCATCTAGCTCCAGTTTGGGATAAATTATATACATCCGTATATACTCAAGAAGTAAACGTATCTCATGAGAGGATTAGAAAAGTCAATCAACTTGGTTTTGACCTTTCTCCTGATGAGATCCTAAAAACGAAAGAAAATGGCATCATAACACCTGAGGAAATTGCTGAAATTTTGTTAGCCAACAACAAGACAGATCACCATCCCCTGTTAAAACCATATCTTCCAAATGGTAACAGAAGTGATAATCCTTACGTCAATTTCTATTGGGATTACTTTACAAAAGATAAACCTTGTTATATCGAAATGGCTTTCCCTACTGCAAAAGATGTTATTGGTATGATCATTGATCATGGTGGCATACCTGTTATTGCTCACCCTGGCGCCACATTCAAAGATGATTCACCCTATATCCATCAATTGATTTCTCTAGGTGCCATGGGTATCGAAGCCTTTTCATCCTATCATAGTGACAAACAGTGCAAATCTTATTATGACATAGCCAAACAATACGACTTATGCATGACAGCAGGCAGTGATTTCCACGGTAAGAATAAGCCTTCTGTCTCACTTGGAGGTTATCCATGCTTCCTTGATTCTGAACAATTATTACGTGATATATGTATCTAATTCTACATACCATTCTATAAAGTTAGATGAATCTAAACTGAAGTACATCTTCAGAAATGCTAGAATGGGTTAATAATCCTTAAACAGAGTAAGCTACTGTCGTTCTTATAACCAACTAATCTTAAAGATGATATTCATAAAATATTAAGATTTAATTCCTTGACCTTAGAGCCACTCTAACATGTATGATAGGCAATAAGCTAATATGCTACTTATATCTATCAATCAAGAACTAGAGGTGAATTTTATGAATAACGACATAACTCAAACAGAAAGTATCGACCACATGCTCACAGAAAAACCTTTAAAATTATTATTCCGTTTGGGATTACCAGCTGTCCTTATGGCTCTACTTGACGAGCTTAATAGTTTTATCGATGCAATCTTTTTGGGAAAATATTTTGGAAGTGATGCTATATCATCCATGTCCATTGTTCTGCCTGTAATTTTAGTCATGGTGGCTTTGTCAACACTCTTTTCCGAAGGTACATCCTTAGCAATCAGTCGGTTTTTAGGAGCTAAAAATATCAAAAAGGCTAATGCCTATTTTACCAATACGGTTATAATGACAATCATAACCAGCGCACTAATGGGTATACTTTTTTACTTTCTGGTACCAAGCATTACTGGACTTTTTAACGTAACCGATGGCGTACGATATTTTGCTAATATCTATCTGAAGATACTCAGTTTAGGTATGCCCATCTTCATGCTTGTGATGATTCTTGCTAAGATTATCTATACGGAAGGCAAGAATGGCTTCTTACTTATGACCACATTTATTCAACTAATCTTAAATGTGCTGATTAACTATGTACTCATCGTTCTATTAAGAGTAGGTGTTATGGGGGCAGCTCTTGGCACTTTGATGGCTCAGTTGTTACAGATTATGATGTTGGTCATGTATATTCGCTCAGATAAGATGATCTTAAAATTCAATTACAAATTACTCAACTTCAACAAAGAATATTTCAGAGAGGTCTTTACTTTAGGATTTCCTATTTTTCTGTCCATGCTTTTATTATCTGTCACCATGGGTATAGAAAGTAAAGTCATAGCCAGTTTTGGTTCAGCTGCTCTTAGTGTTCAAACCATTACAGGTTATGTCTTCACTATCAGTAGTTCTATAGCTGGTGGTATTATGGGTGTTGCTGTTGTTATGCTTGGCTATAGTGTAGGGGCAAAAAATATGAAGCGCTTCTTCACCATTCTGAAGCAATCCTCTTTCGTGGTGTTTATTATCGTTAGTATGCTTAATCTGATACTCGTATTAAACAGTCCTTTAGTTGTTAATATGTTTACAGATTCAATATCTGTTATCAATATGATTAAATATCCAGCACTTATTTACGGACTAACTGCCCCATTTATCTTCACAACCAATGTGGTATTATACGCCATGCAACCAATAGGTATGGATAAGACAGCAACAATCCTCTTTACTTTACAACAAGTTGTCCTATTCCTCCCACTGCTTTTTCTATTCAAAAGGTTCGGTATGGTCTATGCACTGTCCGCTCAACCTCTATCAGAGACCATTGGTGGTGTCGTTACCCTTATTCTAATACCTTTATTTATTAAAAAAAGCGAAGTCCATTCTACAAGCAAGCCCTAACGCTAGATCACTGTCCTCTTGATCAACTAGAACAAAG
>JDSF01000199.1_pt1 | contig 38154 bp, 44 predicted proteins | sample 199441 | NCBI WGS metagenome assembly JDSF01 (sample SAMN02592751, study PRJNA231836) | bioreactor metagenome | isolation source: continuous culture bioreactor denitrification-DNRA | place: Germany: Bremen
ATATTTCAATGTGTTGTTTTGAATGTTTAATCATTCTGTGGCCTAGTGGTTCAGTTGGTTAGAACGCCGGCCTGTCACGCCGGAGGTCGAGGGTTCGAGTCCCTTCTAGGTCGTTAGTCGTATGATTTACGACATTACAATTTAATTCCCAGGGCGCATAGCTCAGCTGGGAGAGCACCTGCCTTACAAGCAGGGGGGTCACAGGTTCGAGCCCTGTTGCGCCCACTAAATCAAATTCTATTCCTTATACGGATAGAATTTTATATAGCACGGCATCGTGCGTTATGCCGACGTGGCTCAATTGGCAGAGCAGCTGACTTGTAATCAGCAGGTTATCGGTTCAAGTCCGATCGTCGGCTTTTTCAATGGAGGGGTTCCCGAGTGGCCAAAGGGGGCAGACTGTAAATCTGTTGGCACCGCCTTCGAAGGTTCGAATCCTTCTCCCTCCACTAAAGAATCGGCTTTGCATCAGCAAAACGACTTCTTACAATAATAATGTTTTATATTGGCATAGCATAAGCAAAACATATTAATTTTTTAATAAAATATACTATCGCGGAGTGGAGCAGTCTGGTAGCTCGTCGGGCTCATAACCCGAAGGTCAGAGGTTCAAATCCTCTCTCCGCAACCAATTATGCCCAGATAGCTCAGTCGGTAGAGCAGAGGACTGAAAATCCTCGTGTCGGTGGTTCGATTCCGCCTCTGGGCACCATAAAAAAATTAATATAGTAAGTAATCATTTAAACTTATGATTTAAATGAATGCTCATATGGGTCACTAGCTCAGTCGGCTAGAGCACTGGACTTTTAATCCAGGTGTCCCGGGTTCGAGTCCCGGGTGACTCACTTTTAATCGTCTATTTTATTAGACGATTTTTTTATTATGTAAAGATAAATTTTCGTTCTATTTCCCAAATCGTTTATGAGATCTAATCCTTAATTCTTCGACAATTTTTTTATCAAGACACAACTGCTAAAAAAAAGATAAACTATATCATTAATCTTATGGTCTCCCACATGTAATTTTATAAAGTGATAGTTATATGATACTAATTGATATCATGATTAATTATCCATCATTATAAATCATTTATATTATATGCTATAATGGATATAGGAAATATTAAGTGGGAAATACATATCTAAGGAGAAAATTGTTATGGATAAGCTATATACAATGGTACAGGGTTATTTTAAACGTTTTCCAGAAGGTGTTAAACCTTATCAGATGGTGACGCGCTTATTAGAAGAATGTGGTGAAGTAGCAAGTGAGGTTAAATAGTTAACGAATGAAAGTTATAATGAACCATTCACTGGAGGAAACAATGGATAGATCTAAGTTATATCAAGAATTACACCATTATAGAGAAGATATTTACCCTATGCATATGCCAGGACATAAACTAGGTAGATGTACTAATTTGGGCGAAGATGCTGTTATTGATGTGACGGAAGTAGAGGGGACAGATAATCTTCATCATTCCAATGGTATTTTATTGCAGGCTCAAGAGAAGGCAGCCAAGACGTTTGGAGCTAAAAAAAAGACCTTTTTTTTAGTAGGTGGTAGCACGAGTGGTATATTATCTGCTGTATGGGCTATATGCCATAATGGTGGGAATATAATGATGTCTAGAAACGCTCATAAATCCGTGTATAACGCCTCGTTATTATGCCGATTAGACCCAATCTATATTTACCCTTCTCTTATGCAGGAAAATGGAATTGCAGCAGGAATAGACCCTAGTCAAATAGAATGGATGCTTAAGAGAAACCCATCTGTAAAGATGGTGGTTATCACAAGCCCTAACTATGAAGGTATGACATCGGATGTGGAGACTATTGCGAAGATAGTACATGATTACGGAAAGATATTGATGGTAGATGAAGCTCATGGTGCTCACTTTCCATTTCACAATGATTTTCCTGAGTCAGCATTAGTATACGGTGCAGATATTGTCATTCAAAGTACCCATAAAACACTGCCTGCATATACACAGAGTGCTATGCTTCATGTGAATTCAGATAGAGTTGATTTACATGGCCTACAAGATGCATTAGCCTTATTTCAAAGTAGTAGCCCTTCTTATGTGTTAATGAATGGTTTAGACAGTTGCAGGGATTTAATAGATTGTCAGGGACATATTTTGTTTGAGAAATACGTTAGGACATTAAAAACATGTCGTAAACGATTGGCTTCTAAACTTAGTTGTCTTAAGATGCTAGATGAGGCATTAATAGGTATTCATGATATCCATCACATGGATCCATCTAAATTTGTTATTGATTGCACTTCAGCAAACATTACAGGTATAGAACTTGATCATATTTTAAGAGAGACATATAAAATACAAGTAGAGCTAGCAGGGAAAAATCTCATCATTGGTATGACGTCAATATGCGATGAAGAAGAAGGTTTAATAGCTTTTGCTAACGCATTAATAGAAATTGATAAGGGATTGAAGAAAATTAGAAATACCCATCAAAATTATGATATAATAAAAGATATCCAGCAAGTCTATAAACCATGGCATGCTTACAGCATGAATAAGCGAAGTGTTCCTTTAGTAGAATCTGCTGGTAAGGTTGTTGGTGAATTTATCATACCTTTTCCACCTGGTGTTCCACTCATTGTACCAGGTGAGAGAATGAGTGAACATGTAATAAGGATCGTTGAACAGTATATCAAAATGAATATAGAAATAATGGGAATGGCAGATGATACATATGGGACCATTCTAATCATAGACGAGGTGTAATATGAAAGGACTATTTATTACCATTGAAGGAGCAGACGGATCAGGGAAATCGACACAAATTGAAAGGTTAAGACGTTATTTAGAAGACAAGCATTATGAAGTCGTATTAACCAGAGAACCTGGTGGAACAATTATTAGTGAGGCTATTCGTAACGTTACACTCAACAAAGATTATATGGAGATGTCACATACAACGGAGGCTTTATTATATGCGGCTAGTAGAGCACAACATGTAGAACAATTTATTAAACCATCACTAAACGAAGGAAAAGTTGTTATTTGTGATCGCTTTGTTGATTCATCTGTTATTTATCAAGGTTATGCGAGAGGTTTAGGCATGGAAAATATTGAGGCTATTAATAGTTATGCTACAGGGGGATTACAACCTGATCTCACCATCTTATTAGATATTGATGCCGAAGAAGGTCTCAAGCGTAAGAAAGACCAAAAGGAGTTAGATAGACTAGAGCTTCAAAAATTTGAATTTCACAAGAAAGTTAGCGAAGGTTATAAAAAATTAGCCAAGAAGCATCCAGAACGTATATATGCTATTGATGCATTATTACCCGTTGAATCTATACATGAAGAAGTAGTTAAGGTTATAGAGAAAATGCTGTCTTCAAAGTAGTAACCCCATAAATCTTCAAGTTAACAGTAAATAAAAATCGGTTTTTATCCGATAATATACATATACTATACCATAAATAATATAATTGATTGTTATGTAAAGTCTATATAACATTATAAAAGTAAGAAAAGATTTTTACACAGAGCTAATACAATATAGCTGTAAGAAATATTTTGCTATACAAAGCCAATAAGCAGTACGTTATAAGGAAAGAAACTAATTCGTTTCGCAAAGCCAATAAGTAGTGCTTCTAAGGAAAGAAATTGTTTTGTTTCACAAAGCCAATTCTTTATATAGAGATAGAATCATTAAAGGCATATAATAAATCTTAATGGAGCGTGATTATGATGAAACTTGTTATAGCTGTTATTCATGATGAAGACTCACATAGGTTAACAGAAAGGTTAAATAAAGCAGGCTTTATGGCTACTAAACTCGCAAGCACAGGCGGCTTTCTTAAAACGGGTAATACAACGATATTCGTTGGTACTGAAAAAAAAGAGAAACTGGAAGAAGTACTTGAGATTATTAAAAAAGAGTGTAAAACAAATAAACAAATGTCATTACTAAATCCACCTGTTGCAGGTATGCCAGATGGGTATTTGCCCTATCCTATTGAGGTAACTGTGGGAGGCGCAACAGTTTTTGTATTAGATGTGGACCAATATCTAAAGATATAAATGAAATATTTTTACAGAATACATGAATGGGGGGAGCATTTATGGAAATGAAGATAAACTCGGTGAATAGACCTCAGAAGAGTGATTCTGTTACCCGAGCAGATCAGAAGGACCAAGAATCATTTAAATTTACTTTGTTAAGCAAAATTGATGAGGCATCTCTTCAAGATAAATTGAAAGTGATGATTGGGGATATTACAGACCAAGGACAGAAACTTGCTAAACATATGGATGTGAAAGATTTAAAAAAATATAGGGAATTGATAAAGGATTTCGTGAACGAAGTGGTCACCCATTCACATAAGTTTTCTAGGGAGAATTTCTTAGATCGAAGGGGTAGACATCGGGTTTATGGCATTGTTAAGTTAGTGGATAAAAATGTAGATGAGTTGGCTCAGGAATTGATTAAAGATGAGAAGAGTAATCTTAAGATTTTGGGCCATGTGGATGAGATTCGAGGATTATTATTGGATATCATGACTTAAACTTAAATCATCCCGTATCGTACGTTGACTCATGTCATGTCAATAATGGTGTTTTATCATGGACAACGAAAGAATAGGAAACCATATAGTGTGTTAATACACTCTCGCCAGATTTGTTGCTTTTATTTGTTTATAGGGAAGAGCAACAAGCTGCAAAAGTCGTTAATGCACACTATATGGTTTTTATTTATTCATTTTTTAGCCAAGAGAACCATATAGTCGTGCATAACTTTTAAGGAGAATGGGGATAAGTTTTTTAAATAGGGCTTCAGATGTGAATACTATTAATGATGTATATAAGACTTTATTTATCTTTTTGGGAGAAATTATATGGGAAGAAGCGGACTTTTAATAGATAAATAAATCTTTTTATAGATTAATCATAGAAAATATAATAGAATATTAGATAGAAGGCAGTTCAGAGAATAGAAATGTCGATGAATATAGATGATCATTTGATTGTAAGATGAATAGATATAGACCAGAAAGGTTATAGATAAGATGTATACATTTGAGGAAATTGTAGGACAAGATGAAATAAAAGAACATTTGCAAAGTGCTATCTCGACGGGGAAGATTTCTCATGCTTATATTTTGGATGGCGAAAAAGGAATTGGTAAGAAGTTAGTGGCGAACACCTTTGCTAAGACAATTCAGTGTGAGAAGAAGGGTGTAACACCTTGTGAAGTCTGTGTGTCCTGTCGAACGTTTGATACTTTGAATCATCCTGATACCTTGTATGTTAAGCCATCTAAGAAGACAGGTATTGGCGTAAGTGATATTAGAGAGCAGATTAATGGGGATATACATATAAAACCTTATCATTATCCCTATAAGATATACATTATAGATGAGGCGGATTCTATGACGGAGCAGGCTCAGAATGCGTTGTTAAAGACCATTGAGGAACCACCAGCTTATGCTATTATATTGCTCTTATCTAATAATGTGAATCGATTTCTATCAACGATTTTATCAAGATGTGTGGTTCTAAAGCTTAAACCTATCTCAGATGATAAGATGATGACTCATTTGTTGAAGGTACAGGATATATCTAATGATCAAGCAAAATTAATTGCATCTTTTTCTCAAGGTAACCTTGGCAGGGGTATGGAACTCATCTCCTCTACGGCCTTTTTAGAAATGCGAGATAATATGATTAGCATCGTGAGCCAGATGATTAATAGTGATGATTATGGATTAATTGAGTTAAGTGAAAAATTTGATGACTATAAGGATCAGATTGATGATTTCCTTGATTTAATGATGACTTGGTTTCGTGATCTTCTATTGGTTAAGAAATTAGAATCCGATGATTTACTGATTAATCGTGATAAATATAAAACGCTGTTGAAACAAGGACAGGTTTTATCGTATAATAAAATAAGCGGCATGATTCAAAAAATTAATAACGCTAAGAATTTATTGAGATATAATTCTAATTATAGATTGGTGATAGAAATGATGTTATTACAAACAAAGGAGAATTCATGATGATAAAAGTAATTGGTGTTAGATTCAGAAAGGCAGGGAAAATCTATTATTTTGACCCAAATAGTTTAGAAATAGAAGCGGGCCAGAATGTTATTGTAGAGACTGTTCGAGGTATTGAGTACGGTGAAGTGGTTATCGGTGTGAAAGAGGTAACGGATGAAGAGGTTATTCAACCTCTTAAAAGTGTTATTCGTATCACAACCGAGGAAGATGATGCGAAAGAAGCCAAAAATCGTGCAAAAGAAAAAGAAGCATTTGGTATTTGTATTAAGAAGATTAAGAAGCATGGGTTAGACATGAAGCTTATTGATGTGGAATATACATTCGATAATAATAAAGTTCTTTTTTATTTTACAGCAGATGGGCGCATTGACTTTAGAGAATTGGTTAAAGATTTAGCAGCTATTTTCAAAACCCGTATTGAGTTAAGACAAATTGGTGTTAGAGATGAAACAAAGATGATTGGTAGCATTGGTATATGTGGACGAGCATTATGTTGTCATACCCATTTATGCGAATTCCAACCGGTTTCCATTAAGATGGCAAAAGAACAAAATCTATCCCTTAACCCAACGAAAATATCAGGCGTATGTGGACGATTGATGTGCTGTTTAAAATACGAAGAAGGTACTTATGATCATCTTAACAGGGCATTACCTAATGTAGGTGACCGTGTGATTACACCAGAAGGTTTCAAGGGTGAAGTGCTGAGTGTTAATGTGCTACGCCAAATGGTAAAAGTTGTTGCACGTAAAGAAGATGGAGATCCAGAGATTCTACAATACAAAGCCAATGAATTGAAGTTCAAACGTTGTCGTAAACAGCAACAACAACCTAAAACAGCAGAAGAGATATCAAAAGAAGAACAAGATGAATTGAAGACACTTCTTAATTTAGAAAAAAAAAGAAGGTAAAATGAAGCGAGAATAAGTAAGGATAAGTTTTGAAAGGTATAGACACATGATAGAGTTAAGATCGAATGAAAGAATAGATGATCTTCATAGAAATAATTATAAAATTATACAGAGTCCTAACAAGTTTTGCTTTGGGATTGATGCGGTCCTATTAACAGGTTTTGCACAAGTTAAGGATGGAGAAAGTGTACTTGATTTAGGTACTGGAACAGGTATTATACCCATCTTGCTTGAAGCAAAGACAGAGGGGAAGCATTTTGTTGGATTAGAGATTCAAGAAGAGAGCGCAGAGATGGCCACAAGGAGTGTTCATCTCAATGGGCTCAATGATAAAGTATCCATTATTCAAGGTGATATAAAGGAAGCAGGTCAGCTGTTTCCTTTATCTAGTTTTGATGTGATCACATCAAATCCGCCCTATATGAATGGTCATAGTGGGCTAAAAATGAATTAGAGCCAAAAACCATAGCAAGACATGAGGTGCTCTGTACATTAGAGGACGTCATTAAGACAGCTTCATCCCTTGTAAAAGTAGGGGGAAGGTTCTATATGGTTCATCGACCCCATCGTTTGCCAGAGATTCTGGTTACTCTAAAACAGTATAAATGTGAGCCTAAGAGGATTCGTTTTGTCCATCCCTATGTCCATAAAGAACCTAATATGGTACTCATTGAATCCGTTCGACATGGAAAACCTTTATTGAAAGTTGATCCACCTCTCATTGTCTATGAAGAGGTAGGTAAATATACAGACGAAATCTATGATATCTATGGGTATGCATCACGCCCATCCGACGCTAAGTAAGGGAGTGATACAATGTCAGGTATATTATATTTGGTGGCAACACCGATTGGTAATCTTGAAGATATAACCTATAGAGCTGTTAGAACACTAGAAGAAGCCGACCTAATAGCCGCAGAAGACACAAGGCATACGAAGAAACTATTAAATCACTTTGATATTAATAGGCCCACAATAAGCTATCATGAACATAATAAGAAGGAAAAAGGTCCAGTACTTATTGAGAAATTACAAGAAGGTGCGCATATTGCTTTAGTAACAGATGCAGGAACTCCAGGTATATCCGACCCAGGAGAAGACCTTGTAAAGTTATGTCATGAGCATGGTATTGCAGTAACTTCCACGCCAGGCCCTGTAGCTTTAATCACTGGGTTAATACTATCAGGCTTGCCCACTAGACGATTTGTCTTTGAAGGATTCTTGCCCCATGATAAGAAAGAGCGAAAGCTAGTATTAGAACAATTAACGGATGAGCACCGTACGATTATTCTATATGAAGCACCCCATCGCTTAAAACAAACATTACAGAGTTTAAGAGATACATTAGGAAATAGATCAGTAGCTATTACACGGGAATTAACCAAAAAATTCGAAGAAGTACTTCCAATAAATTTAGATGAAGCCCTTGAGAAATATAATGAAACGGACCCAAGAGGTGAATACGTTCTTATTATAGAAGGTAAATCCTAGATTCCATACGGGATGAAGCCATTAAAAAAATGGGAAAGTATATCCATTGAAGAACATATGGATCAGTACATGAATGGAAATATGTCTAAGAAAGATGCCATGAAACAAGTGGCAAAAGATCGTGGAACAACTAAACGAGCCATCTATCAGTATTTGGTTGAGCAGGATAGATGATGCTAGTTGTGGGGATTCTGAATGGATCCACAGTTTTACTAGTCATGTCAATAGAAAAAGGGTATCCTTTACATACGTAGGGATACCCTTTTAAATCACATTATTCGTCGCTTGTACTTATACCAGCTATTTTTGCCATTTCTACAATTGACTGCTTGGAAACCTTTTTACCGTAATAATCAATTAGCTCGTCCATATTACCGGTAAAAATGTCAGCTGGTTGATATTTTTTTTAGGATTATCTGTTCGTTGTCGACATAAATCTCAAGAGCGTCTTTCTCTTTGATATCAAAATTTCTTCTAATTTCGATTGGCAAAGTAATGCGACCTAATTCATCAAGCTTTCTAACAATACCTGTTGACTTCATAATATTTCCCCCTCAAACCGTTTTGAGCTATTATCATATATAAGAATAACACAAATAGCAATAAGTGTCAATAAAATGGATAATCTTGTAAAAAGATTCTTTTTTTTGTCAGCTTAGTTCTATAGTCCTATAACAAATAGTGGCATAAACATAACTGGAGAACTTTATTTATGATAGAATAATACTAATAATACTTAATTAAGCTCATAATAATACTATATCGACATTAAGTTTATATACGCATATTGAAAAACATTGAAAAGAGATGTATAGTTAGACTGTCATAAATATCATGAGTGAAAACGACAATGATAAAAATATTAACTCATCTTTTTTATCTTATGCTAAAGGAGACATAATATGGAATATAGCGTGTTTGATATTATTGGTCCTGTAATGATTGGACCATCCAGTTCACATACAGCAGGTGCTGTTAAAATTGGTTACATTGCAAGAGGTATTTTTTGGAGAAGATGTAAAAGAAGTGACTTTCTTCCTACATGGTTCTTTTGCTAAGACCTATCGAGGTCATGGAACAGATAAAGCCTTATTAGCAGGTGTCATGGGATTCTTACCAGATGATGAACGTATAAAGAGTGCGTATAAAATCATAGAAAAAAAAGGTATTAAATATAAATTCACAGGTAAAGATCTTGGAGAAGTCCATCCTAATACAGTAAAAATAAAAATGGTTGGTAATAGTGGTAGAGAAATGATCGTTATGGGTTCATCCATCGGTGGAGGGAAAGTGACGATAACGAAAATTAATGATTTCGATGTGGAGTTCAACGGGGAATACACCACATTAATTACAAAACACTATGATCGACCAGGTGTTATGGCTTCACTTACATCTATACTTGCTCAAAACAGGGTGAATATAGCATTTATGAAGCTTTTTTAGACAAGCAAAAGGGGAATATGCTAGATTGGTATTAGAATCAGATGAAGACATTGATAAGCATGTTTTAGAGGATATTAGTAAAATGGAATATGTAAAGGATGTAACCCTTATTCAAAAATTAGTTCTATAGATGGTAAAAGTGTCAACATAAAATAAAATCATTAGACTTATATAGACATCAGAAAGTGGTGAAAAGTATGCATTTTAAAAATGGCATAGAACTATTAGAGTTATGCAGAGAGCATGATATGGCAATACATGAAATAGCACTAAAGAATGAATGTATAAATAGTTCTCTAGAGGAAGAAGAAATTAATGAGAAAATGATGGATCATTTTAATATTATGGAATTGTCTATCCGAAGGGGTTTGGATGATAAGGAGAAAAATATTAAGGGGTTCATGATTGGTGGAGAAGCTAAGAAGTTAAAAAAATACCATGAAAATAATAAATCTGTATGTGGTGAAACCATGTCCAAAGCAATAAGTTATGCTTTAAGTGTTATGGAAGTGAATGTATCCATGGGACGTATTATAGCTTGTCCAACAGCTGGTTCTTGTGGTGTATTACCTGCTGTTTTGTTATCGTTACAAGAAAAAATTCAATTTAGAAAAAGAGGATATGGTAAAAGGTTTATTTACATCCGGTGCAGTGGGTAGCATTATTGGAAAGAATGCATGTCTTTCTGGCGCAGAAGGTGGTTGCCAGGCGGAGGTTGGTTCGGCATCAGCCATGGCCGCGGCAGCAGTTGTTGAAATCCTAGGTGGTACACCTAAACAAGCCCTTCATGCATCGGCTATTGCTCTTAAGAATCTTATGGGGTTAGTTTGTGATCCTGTTGCAGGACTAGTGGAAGCACCATGTGCTAAGCGAAATGCCATAGGGACATCCAATGCAATGATTGCAGCTGAGATGGCTCTTGCTGGCATTAAGAGTATTATTCCATTTGATGAAGTTGTTGTGGCTATGGGAAAGGTTGGACGTATGCTGCCTGTGGCTCTTAGAGAGACTTCAGAGGGTGGTATTGCAACCACACCTACAGGTCTTAAGCTAAGGAAGAAGATATTTGGTCAGGATAAAAAAAAGATAAATGTATACTTTTATATAACCATATACCATGTTATTGAACGCCCCCCGCATTTGTTGCCTTGATTTGTTTTATAAGGTACAAGCGCAAAGGTTGTTCGTATAACATGGTATATGGTTTTATTTTTGTGCCACGATTTAGCGAGTAAAACCGTTTATGCAGACAGGTGCTAAGGTTTGATGAGTAGATGTAATTCGTTTAATGTGTTTTATATATTTGATTTAATTCTATTTGAAAATAAGGTACAAGGAGATAGCGATAGATAATTTGTGGTAGGATTCATTAAGAAAAGTTAAATTGATAAATATTGTAGTCTACTTATATAGATATTACGTACTTAAAACATGTTAAATATAGTAAAATGAAGTTTGTTATTTAATTAGAATGATGGTAATATAAATTTTTTATAAAAAAACGTAACTTTTTAATAACTTATACGTATTAAATATGAGAGACAGTTAAGAGGTTGTACTTCGGAGGTAACGGGATGGATATTAACATACAGTTGATTAAGCAAGGTGATTGTGAAGAATTTGAGAAATTTGTTCTTAACTATCGCGCAAAGGGCGAAAGTTTTGCTTTAAATATGGTTCATGATAAAGGGCTTGCTCAAGATATTGTCCAAGATAGTTTTGTCAAAATCTATGTTTATCGTGATAAAATTGATGAGAATTTATCCCTAAAATCATATTTTTTTTACAATCATTAAGCACAAGATCATTGATCATATGCGTAAAACGAAACGGGAAATGTATACCTCTTTTTCTATTGAAAACACCTACTCACCAGAAGATATCCTATTGAAACAAGAACAATATCATGTACTTAATAAAGAGATTAATGGACTCAAATCAATTTATCGTTTGGTTCTCTATTTACATGTATATCAAGACTTAACGTACAAAGAAATTGCTGAGATTTTGGGGAAGACAGAGGGACAAGTAAAAGCTCTATTATTCCGGGCTCGTAAGAAATTGAAAAGTAAGCTAGGCGATCATGTAAGTCAATACGGAGTTGGTTAGATGGATAAATAAAATGATGTGATAGGAGGACGTGGAATGACAGAGAAAAAAGTATATGGATAGTATGTGGAGAAAGATAAGATGGGAAGAGTATGAACGACAACAAAAAGAGCATGCTGAGCGAATCGATCAATTGATTAAGAAAGAAGAAAGAAGAGCTAAGCTGTATCTGTTTTGCCCACTTACATTGATTATTGTCGTTGTTTATTTAAGCTTACAACTAGACCCTTCAAGTATTCTTATTGGTGGTGTGATGGAGTTGTTTGCAGCCATCTATTATGAACAAATTATGGAAAGTAATATTAGAAGGAGGATTAAGGATGAATATATGTATCGAGGGTTTGAACAAAAAATACGGTGACCTTGAAGCGCTTAAGGATGTTAATCTTAAATTAGAGGAAGGTATGCATGGACTTCTAGGTCCTAACGGTGCGGGTAAGACAACCTTAATGCGCATCTTAACAACTTTAGTGCCTAAAACATCAGGCAAGGTAACCTATAATGAGATATCTGTAAGCGATAAAACGGTCATCAGAAAACTCATTGGGTATTTACCACAAGAGTTTTCATTATATCCAAATATGACAGTCTACGAAACCATGTCCTATTTTTACCTGTTATCTAACCTTAAGCCAACAGCAACAAAGATTATGGGTTTATTAAAGGAAGTCCATCTGGAATCTTGTAAGAAATTAAAGATAAAAGCCTTATCAGGTGGTATGAAACGAAGATTGGGTATTGCCATTGCTCTTATTCATAACCCGAAAGTGCTCATTGTTGATGAACCTACAGCTGGCTTAGACCCAGAAGAGAGAATAAGGTTTAGAAACCTATTAACCCATTTTGGAAGAGATAAGGTGGTTATCTTATCTACCCATATTGCAGAAGACATTGCACTCAGTTGTAATAGCCTAACTGTTATGAAAAAAGGACAAATTGCTTACAACGGGAAGGTTAGTGACTTTATTAATAAGGGAAATGGTTGTGTATGGAAGATGCCAGTTAACTTGGATGACTTAGATAAAGTTAAACACCAATATACGGTTATATCTACGGTATTAGAGGGAGAAAAAGCCAGTCTAAAGATTATATCTAAGACAAAACCAGAAGGGGCTAAGGCTATTAGCCCAACTTTGGAAGATGCTTATATGAGTATGATGCAGGAGGGTGAGTAATATGTTTATAAAACTGGTTATGCATGAAATTAAGTACCAGATGAAGAGTATTACTTTTATTATATTTTGTACTTTTATATTATTGTTTTATATAACCCAATTTATTGGCGATATGGATGATCCTCACTCGGCAACGCATCCTATTGAAGATATGCAATCAGGGTCTAGGTATATTATTAATTCCAATTTTGAAGATATATCCAATATACCTTTAGAAGAAAGCAAAAGCACATTAATGCACTTAATGGAGAGGGATATAGCTAATCGGAATACACCACTTTTTTGATGACATGGCGTGTATCAACCTAACACCTTTAACAGATGTTCAACTATCTCTCTTAACCAAGACTATAGGGGTTTTACAAGATATCGCATTTACAGAAGACGTTTATAGTGATACCTTAGAACAATTACAACAAACCTTTGGGCCGAAAACACTTTATGAAAGAGATGTTGTTGACCGCTTTGTGGTGAAAGTAAAGAATTATATCCAGAACAAGCAGGACACAGAGGATATTAGAAAATATGAGAAGGTAACAGGTGCTTATGCTCGATTATTCTCTGATTACATGGGTATTGCAGTGGGCTTCTTCGCTATCTTCATCGCTGGTTTTGCTCTAGTAAAGGATAAACGATATAAGGCTATGGAGATGATCTATACAAAGCCCATATCGTCTTCAAAGTATGTCCTTAGTAAATACTTAGGCAATGTGATACTCATGTTAGCTGTCATATTATTAATTGCTCTTTATACCACGTATGATTTCCATACCCAGTATGATCAGATCGATTACTTTGCCTTTTTTAAATACACCCTTACATGGATTCTACCAACGATTATGATGGTAACATCCATTGGTTACCTCATACAAGTTATCTCTGGCAACGGCATTGTGCCAATCATTGTTACCTTTGCTTATTGGTACTATAGTATGCCATTTAGCAGCAATCAATATCATATAACCCGCTACATCATACGTTATAATGATGTATCCACATTAGCTAAATACCAAGAGGTTGCTTCAGCTATTATGGTTAATCGGTTGGTCATAACGGGTGCATCTATTATACTTTTAATCGCCGCTATGTGGATATTTGAGAAGAAAAGGGGTAACATCTGTGGATAGAATCAGAAATAGAGCTATCATTGCTTATTATAATACAAAAACATTACCTATGGGTATTATTATATTAGCCATCGTATATTGTGTGGGGATTATTGTGTCTGTGCAGATAATACAAAGCCTGCAATTTGAACCTGTGTATATAGGTGAGTATCTTTTACCCTTATTAGGCATACTGTGTTTTACCCATCTAGCTATTCATGAAAAGGATGGTAACATCCATGAGATGACCTATGTAAGAGAAGTACCCCATGACAAAGTCGTGATAATCCGATTTCTTATGTACGCCATTGGTGTTTATGGTATCATATGGATTACCTTTCTTGTTGAGTTAGCTTACGGAGAAGATTTTAACCTATTACAATGTGTTCATGGCAGTTATATAACGCTCATATATCTGGGTGTAATCGGTATGATTACGGCATACATCACTGGGCAAAAATCAGTGGGATACATCTTACCATTTGCTTATTATATGATGGATATGTTTACAAAAGGAAAATACACCAAGGGATTATATCTCTTTAGTTTAACCAATAATGATTGGCAGACCAAGTTTCATTTATTAGGAGTAAGCAGTATACTAATGATAGGTTTTATAGTCTATCTTAACAAAAAATCATAAATAATCATGAAACGTATCTTTTCATGCATATACATAGTTAAAAGATGGTATATGGAGATAGGCTATGCTTAATTATTTATGGGCATTTATGATATTAATTGGTGTTATATTTGCAGCTTTTACAGGGCGGATGGACCAGATAACGGAAGCTGCCATTGAATCGGCTAAGGAAGCTGTTGAACTATGTATTATGCTAGCAGGAGTAGTGGCTATGTGGATGGGACTCATGAAGATTGCAGAGGTAGCAGGACTCATTAAAAGCCTTGCCCGTAAAATGCGTCCTATTCTTAGATTTCTATTTCCAAAAGTACCAGATGATCATCCGGCACAACATTATATTGCCACCAATATTATCGCCAACATGTTAGGTCTTGGATGGGGAGCTACCCCACCAGGCTAAAAGCCATGGAAGAATTACAGAAATTAAATAAAGATAAACAGACAGCCAGTACAGCTATGTGTACGTTCTTAATCATTAACATCTCATCTGTTCAGCTTATATCGGTTAATATACTGGCATATCGAGCCAAATTCGGTTCTGAAAATCCAGCTGAGATCATTGGACCATCTATATTAGCCACCATTGTATCCACTCTAGTAGGTGTGATCTTTGTAAAAATCATGATGAAGGTGGGTAAAAAATGAAACTGGTATTAATGCTATCTGATTTTATGATTCCTTTAATGTTTGTTCTTATTATTGGGTACGGTCTATTAAAGGATGTTAAAGTATATGATACGTTCATTATAGGTGCCGAAGAAGGATTTAAAATTGTGCTTAAGATTATGCCTACACTTATTGGTTTAATGGTTGCAGTAGGTATATTAAGAGCTTCAGGATTCTTAGATGTACTGACAGATGTACTTACGCCAATCAGTAAGCTGGTACATTTCCCATCAGAACTCATTCCTGTTGCTTTGATGAGGACGGTATCTTCGTCAGCGAGTACAGGACTTATTCTAGATCTATTTAAAACCTATGGACGATTCATTAATTGGACGTATGACATCCATTATGATGGGCTGTACAGAGACGGTGTTCTACACCTTATCGGTGTATTTTATGACGGTAAAAATAAAAAATACCCGCTATTCCCTAACTGGAGCCCTATTAGTTAGTTTAGCAGGTATTATTGCATCAGTAATTATTACGTATCAGGTCTTTGGATGATGACATGGAGTCAATGTATTTACTAGAGCTATTTCTTGTTCGGTCAACAAGAATATCCTCTTTGATTTTTTCATGTTTTCTAAGTTGCTTATCTGACAATTTAAGAATCCATCTATAAGAGACATTTTATCACGATACTTACATAGAGACATTATCACAAGATAACTATAAAGATAACTATAGAAGGTTTGACAACTTTTGTTATTTATTATATACTTCGATTATCAAGGTATGAGGTCGTGATTTATGGAAAATACGTATGAGACTTTAAATCAATTATTAGTAAGCTTATTTAATGATATTTTGACGATAGAAGAAAAAAGCTTTAATGACAAAAGAGTTTAAAAATATCTCAATAACGGATATGCATATTATTGAGGCTATTGGCATGGGAGAAGGGCGTAACATGTCCTCAGTAGCCAAATCCCTTGAGATTACAGTAGGAACTCTAACCATTGCTATTAACAACCTAGTAAAGAAGGGTTATGTGAATCGAACAAGAAGCACAAAAGATAGACGCGTTGTGCTGATCTCTCTTAGTGAAATAGGTAAAAAAGCTTATAAACATCATGCACATTTTCATAAAAAAAATGATTGAAGATATTATTGGCTTATTAAAAGAAGATGAGGTAGAAGTCTTTACGAAATCCATTGCAGGTATTAATGGATATTTTAAAAATATGAAAGAAAAAACGAAAAAATAAATAACATTCAAAAAAGGCTACCATTTGGTAGCCTTTTCTTATACTTAAACTTCCCTACGGGAAGTCGCTTTTGGTGGGTGAAAGTCATTGTTTTTATTTAGGTGATTTTTATAATTCGCTTACTACTTTTTCTAATGCAGCTAAAGCTTCAGCAGGCAACTTGTCGAATCCGCCTTTTTCAGTGTCTCTTGATTTAACGTATTCAACTCTATCTTGCATACGTGCTTTTAATTGCTCTACGTATGATGCATCAGCCATAGCAGGTACATAGCCTTCAATTTCCATGATCTGGATATCAGAGAATGATCCCCAAGGCTTGAATGAAGCTGTTCCTTCAACAACTGATTCTAAAGCGCCTAATGTTACAGCAGGCGTTACTTTCTTCTCCATAAAGAATCCAGTATTTAAGATATAACAGTCTACATCATTCTCATCAAATAATTTTTTGAACTTAGAATAGTCATCAACTAATGGGTAAGTTCTGAATGGGTTAGCGTAAGGTTCAACAACTAATGCATTAGGGTCAACACCTTTTGCTAAACGCTCAGCAGATGTTCTCTTAGTAGCAAGAGTAGCACCCATAACAGAAGCAAGTGAAGATCCACTTAATTTGATGATTGGTGGTAATGTAGGGTCTTTCATCAACCAGAATATAGCATTTACTGGCTCTCCGAATTTATTTTCACGGTTTGGTGACCATAACTTAGACTTAACAGCTCGTCCATTACCGTTACGCACATCTTCTGTAACAAGAACAACTTTGCCGTCTTCATCAATGGTAGCACCATTGTTTTGTACAGTTAATAAGTAAGTATTGTCAGGATCAGACATTGGGTAGTCTTGAGTCTTATCGAAGTAAGATGGCTCAAGTGCTACAGATGACCCGTCCAGTGTAGAGATGATGAAAGCATCATCATGAAGTACAGTGATGTCATACTTATCACCATGCTTAGCATGTGTAATCGTCGATTTACCAGAACCTGATAATCCGAATACACCAGCAACAAATTTGTTGCCGTTTGATAAGTTATAACGCTTTTGTCCACCATGGCAAGCAGCATATCCATTTCTGTTAGCTGTTCCCCATCCAAGTGTTAATGTACCTTTTTTGTGCTCTCCGAAGTATCTCATACCAAGTAAAGCAGCACAGTTATGTGTAGGATCAAAGAAAGTAAGTCCAAGTGGATGCTCATCATTTTCCCAATCAGGATCAGAGAAAATATAAATATCTCCTTCAGAATCCATCATTTTAGAATCAGCATAAAGATTAAAGTATTCTTCATTTAAGTATTGGAAGTTTAATAACCATGAGTACATGATATTTTCATGACCTTCTGGAATTAAAAGGTGTGCCTTAACCATGAAGTCTTTGTCAAGACCTATGTAAGCTTGTGCATGATACATGGTAGTATATCGTGTACCATATACAGCTTCTCTAATCTTAGTTGCATACTCTTCTTGGTCTACATTAGGCTCACCAAGAATTCTTCTTGCAGCTGCACAACGTCCTTTTACAGCACCATCATTGAATAATAATACCTTTGCACCTTCGTCTAAACCAAGTTTTGCTGCCTCATGTACAGGAATATCTGTCACGATTGTTCCTGGAGAATCTTTAGCTAATTTATAAGCTTCCTTGATTGAGTTAACGTCTACGACGTTGTTACCATAGAAAGGTGTTTCTATGGTTGTACGTATTTGTGAAAAAAATTGCATTACTTTTACCGATGTGTTCCCATCGGTATGTTCTTCTCGTTGCCATTGAGAGTTCCTCCTTATTGTGTAACTAAAATTGTAATAATATATATAATAAATTCACCACTAAGTGATGAATTTAATATCACGTTTAAATTACTTTCAAATCTTCCCCAGTATAAGTATAATAGCATATTTTGCAAATGTCAATAAGGATTCCTACAATTCAAAAATAGGCTTATTTATGCAAAAACCGCTATTCTGCAATAGTTAATCTTGTGTTTTAAGAGGATAGTTAATGAGATTTTTATTCTTTTATGCGTTTATGTAATAATAAAAATAGTATTATTCCATATAATTTCAGCTGAGTATGGAATAAAGCAGATGGGTTTTTAGGAAAACTATAGATAGGAAATTACGTTATATTGAAATTAAGCTATTTTATAATAATATAAAATTGAACTTAATAATTGCGATAAAACTTTCAATTATTTAAAGCTATTTAAACTTATAAAGTCAAGGTAAATATTGAACGTATATAAAAAAGGCATATTCAATGATAAGTTCAATATATATAGGTGATACTATGCAGAAAAAACGTGGCGTGTTAATAACAGTTCTTATATGTAGTTTCATATGGACCTCTTGTAGTTCCAATAAGCCGAGTCATGATATAGAGGAGAAGTCAATGAACATCTCTTTTGATTTTGAAGAGGGCAATAATGGATTTGCTACAGGTTTTGCAGATCTTCCAGGGGATTATATGGATGATGGTTATCTGCTTCAGATTGGTTATTGCAATCGGCCTCCGGAGAATAGTCAGATCACCAAAAGCATGATTTTGAAAGGTGAGAATAATAATAAGGATATGTTTTTATACACATACCGAAAAATAGATGGCAATATTGGTCTTTTGAAAAATACAGATTATGAGGTGAAGGTATCTTTTGATATAGGAACATCCGTAACCAAAGACGCTGGTGAGGCTGGAACTTCTCCAGGTCAAAAAAATATATGTGAAAATAGGTATTGTGGATAGAGAGCCAGTGATTAAACTAAATAAGGAAGGGAATTATGAACTTAATCTGGATAAGGGGAACCATTCCCTTGGTGGCAAGGATATTGTTTTTATGGGAAATGTTGAAAAGACAGAGGATATGTATCCTGATAGGACTTTTGAATATAAACATTTTGAGTATGAGACGTATGTGAGGAGCAATGACAAGGGAGAGTGTTATTTGGTTATTGGTTATGATTCAAAATATGAGGGATTGAATTGGCATTTTGTTGATAATGTAGTTGTGGAATTCATGAGAAACAATTAACCTAGTAAACAACAACATAATAATAGGGCTACTTAACATTTTATAGTAAGTAGCCCCAGTTTTATTTATCATTTACCCATTTGTTTATTATATTTATTACGATCAGACTCTTTTAAGAACTTCTTACGCAGACGAATGCTATCTGGTGTGATTTCCACAAGTTCGTCATCGCTGATGAATTCTAGAGCTTCTTCCATACTGAAGATCTTAGGTGGTGATAGTTTTACTGCATCGTCAGCACCAGAGGAACGTGTATTCGTCAGTTTCTTATTCTTACAAGGATTAACAGTCATATCTTCTTTTCTAGAGTTAATACCAATAATCATACCTTCATATACAGTTGTTGTAGGATGGATGGTCATGACTGCACGTTGAGATAAATTATTAAGGGAATAAGGCATAGCTGTACCTTGTTCACCAGATACAAGTACACCGTTGGTACGTGATGGAATTTCACCCTTATGTGGTTCATAAGCTTCAAAGGAGCGGATAATCGTTCCTTCACCTCTAGAGTCTGTAATTAACTCACTTCTAAAACCAAGAAGTCCTCTGGTAGGCACGATGTATTCCAACTTGGTGAAACCATTGTCAGCTTCCATGTGTTCCATACGACCTTTTCTAAGGTTAAGCTTGCTAATTGCCGTACCAGCATGTTCATCTGGAAGATTAACGATGACGCGTTCAACAGGTTCCTGCAATTTACCTTCAATGCGTTGCATGAGTACTTCTGGTTTAGATACACTAATCTCATAGCCTTCACGACGCATGTTTTCTATAAGGATCGATAAGTGGAGTTCTCCACGTCCAGAAACGCGATAACCGTCTACGCCACCCAGTTCGTCTACACGTAAACCTACGTTAATTTCAAGTTCACGATCTAATCTTTCTTTGATATGTCTTGTTGTTACGTATTTTCCTGATTGCCCTGCAAATGGTGAGTTATTAACCAAGAAATTCATGGATAGCGTTGGTTCTTCAATCTTAATCATTTCCATAGGTTCAACATGATCAGGGTCACATAAAGTCTCCCCAATGGAGATATCCGCTACTCCAGATATAACCACGATTTCACCGCTAGGAGCATCTTTTTTAGGCGATTGAACTAAACCTTCATAAGTAAAGAGTTTACCAATTTTTCCTTGACTTGTTGAGCCATCACGTTTACAAATAGTAATGATCTGGCCTTCTTTTACAACACCCTTGTGTACACGACCAATACCAAGACGACCAATATAGTTATCATAACCTAATGCAGAGATTTGCATCTGTAGAGGTTCATGATCATAATCTGGATAAGGCTTTGTTTGCTTAATAATCGTTTCAAATAGAGGAATGAGATCTTCGTGGTCATCATTCATGTCATATTTAGCAATACCATCTCTTGCAGTACCGTATATGATAGGGAAGTCTAGTTGCTCATCATTCGCATCAAGTTCGGCAAAAAGGTCAAAAGTCATATCCACAACATCTTCTGCACGTTGATCTTTTTTTATCAATTTTATTAATAAAAAGAATGGGCTTTAAGCCATGTTCTAGTGATTTTTTTTGAAGAACGAATCTTGTCTGAGGCATAGGACCTTCACTGGAATCTACTAATAAAATAACGGAGTCTACTGTTTTCATGATACGCTCAACTTCAGATGAAAAATCTGAGTGACCAGGTGTGTCTACAATATTGATTTTATAGTCTTTATAATTGACGGAACAATTCTTTGAATAGATGGTAATGCCTCGTTCACGCTCTAGGTCATTACTGTCCATGACTTGGTCAACTAATTCTTGATTGTCACGAAAGATACCACTTTGCTGTAAAAAAGCATCTACTAATGTAGACTTTCCAGCATCAACGTGAGCAATCACAGCTATGTTTATAATATTTTGTTTTGGCATATATACCCTGCTTTCTTAAGGAGAGAATCCTTTTGTGATTCTCGCTCTAGTCATATTTTAGTTTTTTTTATATTTATATATATGGAGAATTTCATATCTGTTTGGTCCATCATTCGAAGTCGAAAAATTCTCCTATGAATTAAATGATCATATCATTTAAGAGTTTTTAGCACCAACTATATAGTTTATACAATATTGAAGAAATAATCAAGTAGAGATTAATGGATTTAATGGTATTGCTATACATTACGTGGTATAAAATTAAGATTATCACTACTTCTTTTTCCCACAATCACTACAAAAAAAAGATCATGTAATGAGATAATCCCTCCGCATTCGGAGCAAGTCCATTTTACTTTTTCAGAATCCATAAAACGATCTATACCAGGATCTTTTACCATCATGCTGTTATTAACAAGGCTTTCCCCATATCTTTTGTTATAACTCTTTTCAAGACTTTTAATCTGTTTACAAGGAAAATCCAAACACTCATAACAGTATGTAACACCTTTTCCACGAACACAAGCCTTGATTTTGCATTTGCGGCAGTGTTGGGGTTTACCCAAATCTCCCAACAAACACCCCGCACATGGCTTTCCGTTCTTTTTTGTTTGTAAGTGTTTATAACAAACTGCACAATTCATGCCACAAGGGGCAAACATTACATTTTCGATTTTTTCTGGCATTTTCATAGTAGCCCTCCTCGTTAATTACATTTTTAGGCGTTTTGAGATTCAACATGTTGCTTTAATAACCTCGTCTATTCTCATTTATGATAGTTCTCTAAAACGACTATAAATATATTTTACCGCATAAAAGGTGACAATAGTATGTCACCCCTTATAAAGGTTTTTCATATTGTTTATCGTATCAATCACTTTATTTTTTAAGTGATATTGGCATAATCACCTTCACTTTATCTTGTAGCCCTATAACTAAATCAAGGGTAGTATCAATATTTATTGAATGAAAAGTTATAATTCCTTTCCCATCTTCTTCTTTGAAGTTTTGCGCTCCTAATATCTGAATTAAAAAATCTTTATCTTCAAGTTTGTATTCAAGTATTACTTGCTCGTTTGTTTCTTGTGGTATTTTTGTAGTAGGATATTTGGATGTCAAATTAAAGTTGAGATTATCTATTTTTTGAGGAATGAAGTGATTAGTCAATAGGGTGTAAGAGCCGATCTGGTTAATCTTAAAAAGCCTAAATGCATTCCTCAATTTACAAAAACCATATAAGTACCAATTAGCTTCTTTGAATACTAAGTGATAGGGATTAATTGTTCTTTGACTAACAATGCTTTTTGAGTGGTACTCTATAAAAACGCATAACCTATTTGCAATTGCTTTACGGAACGAATTAATCATCTCTTGTGTATCATCATCAAACCACTGTGACAAATCAATTATAATATCATTTTGAACATTTATAGAGTCCATATTTTTTGGGGAAATCTTACCAATAAGATATTCAATTTTCTTGCTTTCATCGATGCTATTAATAGCGTTTAGACCAGCAATAATATTTTTTAGCTCCTCATTTGACAATATACTTTTATCAAACCTATAGCCATCGGCAATACTGATTCCGCCGCCATATCCTGGATAGGATACAATTGGAATACCTGCTAATGTTAAGGTATCCAAATCACGGTAAATTGTTCGTCTAGAAACTTCAAGTTTCTCTGACAATTTTTTTTATGGTTATTTTATCATGATTAACAATCAAGTTGATTAAGCATAACAATCTATCTACTTTCATCACAACCTCCACATGGACTTTGTTTCAAGTCACATTTATTATTACCCTACTATCAAAAGGCTTTTAGCTTTATTGGAACAGAAATAGCTTTGCTATTTTAACAGTGTTATCTTTATTCTTAATTATATTTCGTTATTTTGAAATAAGCAAGTGAACTGTACTTAGCCGACAAATCGTAATCTAAAAGATATGATTATATGTTAAATTTCCTTAGGATACGAATGATTATAAAAGTAAAAGAAATGTTTTGGTAAAAGTGATAAAAAATAATGGAGATTTGATAGCTCTAATGAAAATCAAATAGAAAAATAAAAGGATTTTACAATAAGGATTGAAAAAAAGATTCAAAAAATGTTAAAATATTAACGATGGGTAAGAGAAAGATCTTTTACTCAATCACCTATATAATTAGCACCCTAACAGACGAGAAGATCTTATCTGAAAGGAAGTTATACAAATTTACAGGACTTAGGTGTCCTTATTTCAGTATGTAGATTTATAAACTTTCTTTTAATGAGAAAGTTTTTTTGACGTTAATAAGACTTAATAAAATATGAGGAAAGGGGTTTTTTACAACTGATGAAAAGAGTTGCAGTCATTAGTGCTATTTTGGAAGATCCAGAAAGTAGCCAGTTTAAATTCAACGATATTATAACGGCTTACAAACATTTAATAAGAGGTCGCATGGGATTACCATTAATTGATGAAGACGTAACGGTAATCTGTATGACGGTTATTGGTGATGTGAATGAGATTAATAGTCTCACAGGTAAGCTTGGCAAGCTTGAAAATGTTCAAGTAAAGACTTCCATTTCTAAGAAAGAATTTTTATAGGGTGCTCTTAATAGGAATACTTTGAAAGGGGAATGAGAATGTTTATTAATCACGATTACATTAATGATTTATTAAATGATACCAAAGACGTATCTCACCAGGATATACAAGAAGTCCTTAATGAGGCAAAAGAAAAAAGAGGGCTTACCCACAAGCAGATTGCTACTTTACTTAATATAGAAGAAGATGATCAATTACAAGAGCTTTTTTAAGATTGCAGGGGAAATTAAAAACAGTATTTACGGCAATCGAGTTGTTGTATTTGCACCATTATATGTGAGTAATTACTGTGTAAATAACTGTAAATATTGCGGTTATAAGCGCGATAACAAGTTTGCTAGAAAGAGACTAACAAGAGAAGAGATTCAGAACCAAGTAAAAGTCTTAGAACGTATGGGTCATAAAAGATTAGCTCTTGAAGCAGGAGAAGATCCAGTAAACTGTGATATTGACTACATATTAGAAGCCATTGATGCAATCTATACCACAGAGAATGAAAACGGGGCTATTCGAAGAATCAATGTAAACATTGCAGGAACCACAGTAGAGAACTACAAGCGATTAAAAGATGCTAATATTGGTACGTATATTCTGTTCCAAGAAACGTATCATAAGCCAACTTATGAAGTGATGCATCCAAAATCATTAAAAGGTGACTATGATTATCATCTCTATGCATTTGACAGAGCCATGGAAGGTGGTATCGATGATGTAGGGGGGGGTGGGGTGCTCTTTGGCTTACATGATTATAAGTTTGAAGTATTATCCCTTATGCTTCACAATGACCATTTGGAGGAGAAGTTTGGCGTTGGTTTCCATACCATATCTGTTCCAAGGCTTAAAAAAGCAGAAGGTGTAGACCTGGAGACATACCCACATTTAGTTGAAGATAAGACGTTCAAAAAAAACTTGTAGCAATTATTCGTTTGGCAGTACCGTTCACAGGTATTATTCTGTCAACAAGAGAGACAGCAGCTATACGTAAAGAGTTATTACAATACGGTATCTCTCAAGTAAGTGCAGGATCTTGTACAGAAGTAGGTGGCTATAACGATGAAGATCACCAAGACATGGGTACACAGTTCACCCTTGAAGATCATCGTTCTCCCCTAGAAGTATTAAAAGGTTTAGTGGGTGACGATTATATTCCAAGTTATTGTACGGCATGTTACCGAAAAGGACGTACAGGAGATAGATTTATGCGTTTAGCTAAATCAGGACAGATTCATAATGTCTGTACACCTAATGCCTTAATGACCCTTGCTGAATATATTCTTGATTATGGCGATAAAGAACTACACGAATTAGGCTTTAGCTTAATTCAGAAAGAGATTGAGAAAATCGACAATGAGAAAGTAAAAGAGTTAGTAAAGAACAACATTCAAAAAATGAAAGTTGGCGCTAGAGATCTATATATTTAGATTCATGCAATAGCTTAAGTAAAATAAAACTGCCCTCTATCAATGATCAAGAATTGAGGGCAGTTTTTGATATGCATATCAATTATTATTTTTTTTCTTTAAGCTCAGCAAGAAATTTTTTCATACCATGTGATAAGGAAATCGTAGTAAGCATTACCTACGTTAAACACGGACATCTCATAATAGTCAGATATCTGAGATATGACACCTTCTGTGCTCTCTAATTGGGTTTTTAAAAGCCGTATGTCAGCAAGGAATTTCTCGACTAAGGATACGGCTTTCTTTTCCTCAAGATGATCATAAAAGAAAATTTTCGCCATGTAATCGAATTTTGCTGCAGCTGGATTTATTGGGATTTCAAGCCATTCTAAAAATGCCTTTTTCCCTTCCGGTGTTATAGAATATATTTTTTTGTTTTTTGCCATTTTCAACCACTTCTCGAACAGTAATATAGCCATGTTGATGTAATCTTTTAAGAGCTGGGTAGATACTTCCAAAACTAGCATCCACAAAATTAACAGTACTCAAACTCATTTTTTTCTTTATAGCATATCCATTCATATCGCAGTTCATTAAAAAACCAAGTATCACAAATTGTAACATTGAAGTCTCCTTTTCTTTTCATTTAGTAGGTATCAAGAATGTAGTTTGATACGTAACATCTAAAGTATATCATCATTATTAGTATTTTTCTAAAAATTTATGGAAAGGTTTAATCATTCCATCTTTCATTCGCTTTTTATAGATGTCTTCTCTTATAGATGGTATTTTGGTTATCAGGCATAAAATCCCATTCATTATTCGTGATTTATAATTCTTTTGGGGAAAATCATACATACCATTTTTTTTATAATACTTATGGTCAGCAATAAAGGGAAACCTTAATTTTCCCCACATATCATCACGAAATATTTTCATGCCTCCAATGCCTAAGAATGTTGATGTCCTAATATATTTTTTTTCAGAGTAACGGATGGATTGAGATGCAAGACTGTATAGAACCTTATCCACTTCTCTTGAATCTTCGTATTCATCTGTTGCAATACCACATAAATTCGCCCCTTGCTCCTCTACATAGGCATGAAGGATCTCCTGTAAGTTTGGTAGTTGTTGTAAGGGTCCTGAAATGATAAAGCCTATCTGTTTGCCCTTCAAAGAGGGTGTATGTGTATTAAAAAATGATCGATCAAAGAACATTTTCCACCTTGCCGACAGATAGCGATCTTTTATCACACCTGCAAATAGAATGATATCAGCTGGCATTAATTTTTCTTTATAAAAATCAATAAACCCATCGTTTCCTTCATAAAAACATTGATTATTATAACCACACCTTATGCATCCAATGCAACCACCTTTTATGGATAACGTATTAATATTTACTAACTCAATCTTACCGTTTAGAGTATGTGTAAATTGATTAACCATTTTTATTATGTTATTTCCTTCTTCTTCGAGGTCGGCAACTACGATTATTTTTTTTATGATCGATATCGATACTTTTTCCTTCGGGCTTAGGCTTATATGTAAGGGTATTCTGCTTAATGGGATTATATTTCTTGATGATATCTTGTTTCTTATCTATAGCGTCAACAAATAGCTCGAAAAAGCACTCTAATTTCTTTCTTTTGTCGGTATCTAATAGATCATACATATTTGCAGAATAATAATCTACAAACTTCATATTTAAATCATCGCATATTCCATGGATATAATTTATTGCTGTATGATCATAAAAATGTATGGAGGTTGATAAGGAAGCAGTATATTTGTCTTTAAATGCTTCTTGAACGTTCCTTTTAGTGATCAGTTCAATAAATCGTTTATATTGTGAGCAAACCAAGAAAAAATAAAGTGGAAATGCCCATAGCACACCATCACATGATTTTATATCTTCAATGATCTGATTAAAAAGTTCTTCATCCTTTTCAATCTTGCTGATTCTATTGGCTATGTTTATTACTTTGAATTCATGCTCTTTGGATATCTTTTTTAAATAATTGACATATTGCAATGTAACACTTTTTTCTCCTTTTGGGCTACCATTTAGTACGATAAATTTCATCATAATCACTCCTAGTTTTATTATTATATATTGCATGTAGTGTTTCAAAAAATAATCACACAATATATTACATATATCGATTAGATATATATCGATTAGATATAGTATATAATCTTTTCTTTTTGTTGTCAATAGATAATCATATCAAAAACGATTTTCCACTATTTATACCCAATTAACGAAACAGACCCAAAAAAAATTAGCTGATAGCAATGGCACACGGTTCATGGTACACATTTTTTAATTAATTGTGTATTTTTGGGACAAAGTACAAAGATTGATTATTTACATTTTTTAAACAAGAACTATATTATAGATATAGTGGTTAATCTACAAAACGTATTTTTTATGGCTTTTGTTGAATAACCCTATCGTAAGTGATAAGTCTTGATTAAAAACTAATTTCAAGAAAGGTTGGATAAGAATGCATACTAAATACCAGAAAAAAGTAGATGTAGAAAAAACACAAGCCTACTTAGTAGGAGGAGGAATAGCATCTCTATCAGCTGCGGTCTATCTTATTACAGATGGGCATGTCCCAGGAAGAAATATCCACATACTTGAGCAAAGCAATATAACGGGTGGAAGCATGGATGCAGGTGGAAATCCTGATACAGGTTACATATTCCGTGGTGGAAGGATGTTTGATGAAGAAGCTTATCAGTGTATTTTTGGTGTAATGGAAAGAATACCTTCTTTAACGGATCCGCACATTACAATAATGGATGAATTTAGAGCATTTAATAAAAAGATTCATACTTTAGCAAAGGCGAGATTAATCGATAATGAAGCGAATATAATAGAGTCATCAAAACTTGGGTTTAATAGTCAGGATCGATTAGCATTAATGGATGTGATCATTAAGCCAGAAGAATATTTTGGAACCAAAACAGTTCAAGAGTGTTTCCCAGAGTCCTTTTTTCAAACGAACTTTTGGTTTCAGTGGACGACTAGTTTTGCTTTTGAACCATGGCATAGTGTTGTAGAATTTAAGAGATATCTTCATAGATTTATGCATGAATTGCCTAAGGTAAGTGATTTCTCTGGAGTACGTCGTACCCCATATAATCAATACCATTCAATCATACTACCGATCACGGAATGGTTAAAAGCACAGGGAGTTGATTTTCAATATGGTTGCGCTGTGAGTAGCTTAGATTTTAAACCATCAGAAGACAAAAAAAACGGTAACTGGCATTCATTGCAATAGAGATGGAAATGAAGAAAGAATAGCAGTTGAAGAAGAAGACTTTGTATTTGTAACCATTGGCTCGATTACAGCAGGTTCAAGTCTAGGTTCAACAACAACTGTTCCTACAATAAATGACAAGCATGTTGGTGGTGATTGGGCACTTTGGGAAAGTATTGCAAAACAATCCCCTGAATTTGGGAAACCACAAGTGTTCAATGAACACGTAAAAGATTCTTTGTTCGAGTCATTCACAGTTACCCTTAAGGATCCAACAATGTTTAAGAGAATAGTAGAATTCTCAGGAAATGAACCGGGTACAGGCTCTCTTATGACATTCAAAGAATCAGGTTGGTTTATGTCAATATGTTTACATAATCAGCCACACATGCTTAACCAGCCAGATGATGTACAAGTGTTATGGGGATATTGTCTATTTCCATACAATGAAGGTGATTTCGTAAAGAAACGAATGATTGACTGTACAGGAGAGGAAATTTTAACAGAGTTATTGCATCATTTAAAATTTGATGAAGATAAAGAAAAAATCCTTAATACATCAATTGTAATACCATGTATAATGCCTTTTGCAACAAGTCAATTTTTACCAAGGTCAAAAGGTGATCGACCACAGGTTATACCAGAATGCTCAACTAATTTAGCATTCCTAGGCCAATTCTGTGAGATAACAGATGATGTTGTATTTACAGTAGATTACTCAGCAAGATCTGCACAGACGGCTGTTTATAAATTCCTTGGATTAGATAAGGAAGTTACACCAATTTATAAAGGTCAACATGATATACGCGTCTTATTTAATTCGGCCATGGCATGATGAAAGACGATAGTTTACGCCAAGAAATAGGCTTTTTGAAAACAACGATGTTAAAATAATTTTAAGGGACAGTTTGTATGTGTTACCATAAACTGTCCCTTAGTTTATATCTTCTGAATAATGTTGTAACGCGTGAGGCATGCTGCCTTCAATTATATTTCTAATACCATCCACTATGGTATTAGGAGATTCTTTCGCACCATTTTTAATCCACTCTGTGGTGATGCTTACAAAGGCATGGGTGTAAAAATCAGCAATAAAATTTTTATTACTGTCAGGAATGTGCATATCACTTGATAAATCATTGACAGCCCCCATCACAATTCCAAAGCAAAACTCAAAGAAATATTCTTCGAATGCATTTTGTCCATGGGTGTTAAGTGCATTCTTATAAAAGAACTTATTTTCTTGCAAGTAAGTCAACGTTCTGCAAGTACCTTCGAACCAGTTTTCGTAGTGATTACAATCAGCTATACTGTCTGTAACCTCGGTATAATAAATCCAATTTATAAGATCGTATTTATCTTTAAAATGATAATAAAATGTTTTTCTATTGACCCCACATGTATTGACAATGTCTTTTATTGAGATTTTAGTTAGTGGCATTTTCTCCATTAATTGCTTCATAGAAACAGCGAGGGCTTTTTTGGTTATTAATGATTCTGACATAGCAATCTCCTATTAAAATTTGTTTGAAAAATAAATATAATTCATTTTTCATAATATTGTATTAAATATTATGATATTATATCAAATCCTATTCGTCAAGTGAAACTTACGAAGGATAGAGGGAAGTGATTAATTTTAAGTTCTATTAGTTTTTTTAATAACTCCAATATATCTTTTGAGTAGATATATTGGAGTTATTTTTTTGATACTTCTTCTATAGAATACTTATGCTATTAGGTAAAAAAGTCTTGGTCAATTCTTGTTATAATTGACCAAGACTAAAATCTATATTATTTTTTTTCTTAGATACTGGTTGCTGTTGTGTAACACAGTGTATTATTCCACCATCAGCATATAAATTCCTTACGTCAATTCCTATTACTTCTTTATCAGAATACAAATCCTGAAGAATTCTGTTTGCAAGTGCATCATTTTCATCATCGAAGTTTGGAACTAAAACCACTTTGTTACCTACGTAGAAGTTCATATAAGCACCCTTTATCCATTCACCATCAACTTCTACAACAGTATCTTTAGTCTCGGGTAGGAATATGAATTCATAAGTCTCCCCATTGATATTCTTAGCAGTTAATAACTTTTTTGCATCATCATCATCTGTCAAATTAGAAGGATCTAAATCAAATTCTGAATTAGCTAGTATGGTTTTATCATCGTAGAATTTAATCATTCCATCGATGTGGCCGTCAGTAATATCCATACCAGCTACTCCATCTAACCATATAAAATTAGTTACTCCATAATACTCAGTCAGATATACCTCTATTTCTTTAATAGTAAAGTTTGGAGTTCTATTATCGTTATTGACACAACTTAATGTAGATATACAAGTTCCATTACCATCCAATTCAAGGGCTCCACCTTCCATTACCATGTCAATATCAACTTTGGGAATTCCAATTACCTCGCTTATCTTCGTTGGTATAAGGTCGTTTTTTTTCATAGGGCATTTTATTTCCCCACCCATTATATTGCCAATCTTCTATTACGAGGTTATCTTCTTCATCGTATACAAAGATAGGTCCGTTATCTCTAATCCAAACATCATCATAAGGAAAAACATAGAAATCTACTTTATCCATATCAATATTTTCATTTTCTAGCACACTTATTACACGTTCTTTTTCTTTATGGTCATAAACTATAATATGTACATTTTCGCCCTTTACTAGACCTCTTGTCATCTCAATCCATATTGGTTCATAATCCATTATTGTATTTTGGAAGTTATAATCATGGGGCCATTGCAACCAGGTTCCTTCATGTTCTTCTCCTTCATGTGGGAAATAGTATTTTCTACTATGTTTTGCAACTTTAACATCTTCTTCTACAGCTTTAGTACCTTCTTTCACTTCGTTTACATCTTGCTCATAGTTTACTCTTGCTTTTTCACACCCTACAACAAAAAGCATATTTAAAGTTATTACACATAATAGTACGGATATTTTATTCATCATCATTCTTCTCCTTTAAGTAAAGTTAAAATAGGTGTTTACGAAACAATATAAACTTCATAGTTGTGATTTATTTTAGGAATAATAAATGACAAAAATAAATCAAGATAATGTTCCACACCATCTAAGTATTTTATTTGCAATCTAAGAATAGCATAAGTCTGTATTGATTTGAATAAATAACACCTAATATTCTACTATTTTATAGTTATAAAAAAGTTATATAATGCCCCTATAACTATAGTTATAGTATGCATAATACTATCATTCCTACTTTTTTATGGATATTATCCGTATTATTAATTAAACGTCCATTAGAAGATAAAAAAGTCTTAGTCAATTACATTTTAGAATTGGCTAAGACTTAAAATCCAAATTAATCTTCCATTACTTTTTTAATCAATTTATTTCGATTAGTAACTTCTGTTTTTTTTAAAAATATTATAGATATGTATTTTTACCGTACCTTCTGTGATATGAAGTTGCTCTCCAATTTCTTTATTGGTATAGCCCTCAATAATTAACCCAACAATTTCTCTTTGTCTAGTGGTTAAGGAATAATCGATACAACAATCATTTAACTTTTTAGTCTTACTTTTTTCACCTTTGTCTTTTATAGCAAATAGATTTTCAAAGCTGTTATATATTTTTATTATTCCAATTATACAAATCAAAAGTTTTATGACATCAAAGGATAGAGTTCTATATTCCAATGTTATAAAGGTTAGATATGAATTATTATAATAGTCCATATAATAAATTCCATTATCGATAATCCCAATTATACTTAATATAATAATAATATACATATAAATTTTATATTTCTTTGAAGCTTTTTCATCAAACTTATCAGAATGATGCTTTATATTCTTATAGATTCTAAAGGCCATATAAGAAAGTGATGTAAAAAAACAAAAAGAAATCAGAAATTCGCTGATTTGGAAAGGTATAAAAATAAATAACACTAATAAAATAATAGGCACTACTATAGCACACTGTTTTTTCTATAGTAGTATATTTATCATCAAAGAAATCAGAAATGATCAACCTAATAGTCAAAACCATTCCTAAATATATCAACGAAATGACTATATACAATATATCAGTAGTTTCATATAATGACTCAAAACCATAGGAGAATTCAGACATATAAATTATAGAATTATCTAAAATAATCAGAAAATAAAGTAGTGTTAAAAATAAAAATCCTCTTTTTTTTATTTTTTCATATAAAGAACATAAAAGCCAGTAGAAACTATTGTCAACAAAATCGTCAAAACTATGTTATATGAAAAGTATACATTCTCTATATGAACCACCCGTATAATTCTGTATGTCTTAGCTATTTTATCATATAGATACATATAAATCAATCGATTTAACTCTTACTTGTATGGAAAGAAAAAGTGTATTATTAGACATTTATTTACTATTTACTATATGGCAATTATTGAAACCAATGGCACTTATGATAAGATTCGCCTTAAAATATTCGAAACCTATCCTTGTCTGTTTTTTGACATATATTCTATGCCTTTATGACATTGATGCTATGAATGATATATCCTATAATAATATTAAAACATGTAATAGCATACGGGTTTTATAACTTTGTATAATATTTAAGGAGTGGAAAAAATGACAACAAAACCAAATGTTCTATTTTTCTTTACAGATGACCAACGGTTTGACACCATTGGGGCTCTAGGTAATACAGAAATAAAAACGCCTCATTTGGATGCACTCGTTCAAAGAGGTACGACGTTCACACATGCACATATACCAGGGGGGACTCATGGTGCGGTGTGCATGCCAAGTCGATGCATGTTACATACAGGAAGAACATTATTTCACCTCCATAATCATGGTGCATCTGTGCCATCAGAACATAGGCTCATGGGTGAGATATTTAGAGAAAACGGATACCGCACGTTTGGAACAGGAAAATGGCATAATGGAAAAGAGGCTTATGCAAGAAGTTTTACTGATGGTGGCGAGATATTCTTCGGTGGCATGTCTGACCATTGGAATGTACCAGCTTATGACTTTGATTCCACAGGATTATATCCACCAACTAAGATCATAAAAGATCCTTTCTATGCAAACCATGTATCAAACCAAGATTGTGACCATATCCGTGCTGGTAAGCATTCAAGCGAATTGTTCTGCGAATGTGCAACGGACTGGTTAAAGGGTTATGAAAGTGATGCGCCATTTTTTTATGTATATTTCTCTTACCGCTCCTCATGACCCACGTAGTATGCCAGATTCCTTTTTACATATGTATGATCCAGATACTATTCAGTTACCTGAGAATTTCCAGGAAGAGCATTTTGATTTTGGCATTAGAGGGATGAGAGATGAAGAACTTGCGCCTTATCCTAGAACGCCTGATGAGATTAGGTGTCATATTGCAGAGTACTACGGTATGATTACACATCTTGATCATGAATTAGGGAAGGTAATTAACACCCTTAAGGAAAGAGGGATATATGAGAACACCATTATCGTATTTGCAGGTGATAATGGATTGGCTGTAGGTCAACATGGTTTAATGGGCAAACAGAGTTGCTATGAACATAGTATTCGTGTACCAATGATTTTCTCAGGACCTAGGATACCAGAGGGGAAAAAACAAGATACTTATACATACCTTATGGATATTTTTCCAACCTTATGTGATTTAACACAGATAGCGATTCCAAAAACAGTAGAAGGGAAAAGCCTATTACCAGCCATTGGTCATGGTGTAGCAGTTCGTGAGGATCTCTATCTAGTTTTTGGATCATTATGTCGCGGCGTCAAGGATAAACAATATAAATTAATTGAGTATCGTAATGGGATTATATCAGTAACTCAGTTATTTGACCTTGTTAATGACCCATTAGAGTTAATCAATCTAGCAACAGATTTAGAATATAAGGACATAAAAGATAGATTGACCCATAAGTTAATAAACTATCGTGATGCTTGGGATGATGAAAGTCATGAGACAGGTCAAGTATTCTGGGGCTACTACAACGAGAATATATAGGTAAGAAAAGATGTCATTTGATATGGGTCGTATAGTCATTTTTATAATGATTTGGAGACTGGTTATAGATCTTTTTAAAAAAGCCTTGAGAAATAATTATAGTCCTTAAAACCAACTTCTTCGCAGACATCCAATAATGGCATACCATTAAGGATAAGAGAAGCTGCATGGGAGCATTTCAGTTCATTGATGTAGGTTAGAATGGTATGCTGGGTATGTTTCTTGAATATGCGACACATGTACGCCTTAGAAAGACCTAAGCTAATAGCTAATTCATCCAGTGTAATATAGTTGGTATAGTTTTCAGAGATATAGTGTAGAATATGATGAATGTGGTGTAGAGTATCTTGCTCTATGCCACTTTTTTGTATCTATTGTTATAGGTGTTGTAGAGAGTCTTAATATATGGGTTATGATAAGTAGTACCATGGATTTGACAGCCATTTCATAACCCATGTTCTTGAGAGATAGTTCTTCGATAAGGGTTTTGAAATATTGTGCTAGTATGTGATCTTGTTGAATAAAAGTTGGGAGTAGGCTAGCCCCTTGAATCAATAAAGCGGTATAAGGTACATTAAAGGCTTCTGAAAAAACAATCTTTTAATAGAGAAAAAATCAATTTTAATAACATAGTATTTAGTGTCGTCAAGGAAGCGATAACCTCGATGTGGCTGGCACCAATTGACGAAGCCGATATCACCAGGTGAGAGCCAGTCTTGTTCACCATTGCATATGAGTGACAATCCGCCTTGGTACACATAGTAAAACTCCAGTTGTTCATGCCAGTGGAATTGGCAGCCTGATTGATCAGCATAGCGATGAAAGTGTAAAAGATCAATAGCTATTCCTTGATGATTCATATGTACTTTTTTCATGAGCAATGTTTTCTTTTAGATAGATGGCATGGTGGGATCTTCTCCTTTTGGGATGTCAATATTGTACTATTATTATAGAGGATTATGCATAGTAAAGTCAATGTCTGAATGTTACACTAGTATCAAAGGAGGCGTGATATATGCGTGTACTATTTATTGATATTGATACATTAAGACCCGATCATATGAGTTGTTATGGGTACAATCGAAAGACAACACCTAATATTGATCGTATTAGTGAAGAGGGCGTTAGATTCAACAATTATTATTGTCCGGATGCTCCGTGTTTACCATCTAGAGCAAGTTTAATTAGTGGAATGTTTGGTATTCGTCATGGTGCGGTTGGCCATGGAGGAACTCAGGCTGATCGAAACGGTATAGGAGACCAACGAGGTTTCCGTAATCCTATTGATGAACATAACCTACATAATATATTTAGAAAAAGGGGTTTCCATACGGCATCCATCAGTACCTTTCCAGAGAGACATTCGGCTTGGTGGTTTAATGCAGGATTAAATGAAACGTATAATGTAGGTGGTGGTGGTGTAGAGTCAGGTGAAGAAGTCTTACCAATAGCCCTAGATTGGATTGAGCGAAACGGTCATCAAGATGATTGGTATCTTCATGTTCATTTATGGGATCCACATACGCCTTATCGTGCACCAGAGAGTTTCGGAGATCCATTTGCAGATGAACCTCTTGATACGTGGATTACAGAAGAGATTTTTGCTGAGCATCTTCGGCATGTAGGTCCTCATTGTATTAACGAAATTAACATGTATACAGATGTTGAGAACCCTAAGTTCCCACGCCACAAAGGTAGTGCCAAGAATATGGAAGAATTGAAAGCCGTATTTGATGGGTACGATACGGGCATCCTCTATGCCGATTATCTCATCGGACAGATACTTGATACACTTCGATCAAAAGGCATCTATGATGATACAGCTATTATTGTAACGTCAGATCATGGTGAGAACATGGGTGAGTTAGGGATCTATGCAGAACATGGTACAGCCGATAACATCACGTGTCATATTCCATTTATTATGAAGTGGCCTGGAGGGTTAGAAGGCCATGTGGATCAAGGTTTCCACTACAATTTTGATTTATTACCTACTTTGAGTGATTTATTGGATGTAGATAAATCTAATTATTGGGATGGAGAAAGTTACGCCAATGTGATTAGTAAAGGTGATGATCAATCCAGAGACCATCTTATCTTATCACAAATGGCTCACGTATGTCAGAGAAGTGCTAGATTTGGTGATCACCTCTATATGCGTACGTATCATGATGGTTTCCATCTATTTGATAAAGAAATGTTATTTAACGTAAAAGAAGATCCTCACGAACAACGAAATATTAGAGATGAATATCCAGCGTTATGTGAAAAAGGTGCCAAACTCATACTGGACTGGCATGATGAACAGATGGAAAAAATCCCCGTCTCTCATTGACCCTCTTTGGAAAGTCATGAGAGAACATGGACCATACCATACTTGGGATGCATTAGAAGGTTATATTGATCGTTTGGAAAAAACAGGACGAGAAGAAGGTGCTATCAAGCTTCATGAGAAGTATGTGAAAAAACAATAAAGGTTGACTGTGAATTGTAGATAAAAAAAAAGGACCATCTCATCAAGCCGAATTACTTTGATGAGATGGTCCCTTTAATTGGTATATGAAACAAAGTCTTTACGCTTTATCTATAGATAATAATACATGAACAAACCAATAGCAATGGTTACTACACCTGATAGAATGAATTCAAGATTACTTTTTTTTAAAGATTGTGGAAATGCCGTTATTATCATTAATATGTTCTGGTGATAGATCTTGTTCCATTTTTTGAATCTCAGCATCTAAAAGCACATTATTTTCTGGGACTGGCGTACCAATGGGATAGCCTGTTGTAAGTCCAAGTCGTTCTTTCATAAAGCTCATCAATCCCATTAAAAGGATAATAGCACCACATGTCATAACTGAACTGTATGCAGACATGCCCATGACATAATAAATGATGTAAGAACCCATAGCAATAATGAAGACGTTTACAAGCAATTTTAATAATACAGCTAAATATTTATTCACATAATCAACCCCCTATAATTGTGATAAAGGCACATGAAAATATTAGCAACATAACTATTTTCGTAAGAACCCCTTATTGTTAATATGATCTATAAACTAAGTTTCTGCTTCTTCTGTAGGTCTTTTTTTCATGTTATAATAAATTTAAAGACAACTAAATAAATCTTAATAGTATTAACAACTTATGTACTTGA
>JDSF01000200.1_pt1 | contig 37921 bp, 59 predicted proteins | sample 199441 | NCBI WGS metagenome assembly JDSF01 (sample SAMN02592751, study PRJNA231836) | bioreactor metagenome | isolation source: continuous culture bioreactor denitrification-DNRA | place: Germany: Bremen
TCTACTCCAACAAACCCTGTTGGCGAGGTGATAGCCAAAGCATATACAGACGGTAATAATAGATACCGCATAAATGACGGTAAATATTTGAATTCTAGTGGTTATATCTCATGCGGTTATGCAGAGAAACCCAACTCAAGCTTATTTTCAGTTGTTATCTCAGGTGATAATAACGGTGCTATGGGATTTAGTTTTGAAAGTACTTCCGGAGTCCCCTTAGAGGTTTGTGAAGGGTTGGAGTACGTACAAGATCCTTTGAGTAATGTTAATGGATATACGTATTTCGCAGGTAAAGGGGATACGGATAATCTTTTTGTAGTTGTTCTCCTTGACGGTGCAGGTGATATTGAATGGTCGAAGTCATACAAGGATCAATTTGCTGCCAGTTTAAAAAAAATCATAGATACAGCATTAGTGAATGACGACAATCTTTTACTTTTGATCACCGACGAACTAAATACCTATTTAGTAGAAATTGATGAAACAGGCGGTATCGTAGCAAAAAAAAGAGATTACCTTATCTGGAACCTATGCCGGAGGAAAGATACTTCCGACAAGTTTTAATGTCTCTTCAACAGGGGATATTATCATTACAGGTACGTATGACGATAACCAGACCTCTATGAAAAGTAGTGCTATGTTTATCCTTGTGGATTCGGCATATTCTACCTATACAATTGAATCCACTACATTTAAAGAGCACACCGAGACCAGTTATGTAGATTCAACGTTTACGAGTGCGACAATGACTGAGACAGGGGATGTTGTGCTTGTCGGTTATGCAGGTGACGTTGCATACGGCGATTTAATTATATCAAGATATGACTCAGTGGAGGATAAATTCTACAGTGTAGTATATGATAATTACCTGACGAACTCTGTCGCGGCAAGCAGTATGTCGATATATCCGGCTTCACTTGTCGGTACTTATTATCTTGCGGCAAATGTGAATGATTCGTATGTAGAATTTATGAAATTTGATTTTGACGCGAGTACACCGGTTATCTCATGGCAAAAAAAGTTTTTCAGATACGACCAATAAAATGTTTGCTTCAATTATACAGGCTGATGCGGCGGGTAATCTGGTCTTTTTTGGTCAGATGAATGCCAGTACAAACGATTATAAGGCTCTTGTCGGTATTATAAATAGTGACGGCTCTATGAGCGGAACAACTTTGGTAGACCTGTTTAGTCACACTATCAGGTCAACTTATGCCAACTTGAGTGTATCACCGTCAATTACCGGAGACTATGCCAGTGTTGCAGATTTTGTAGAACACCTCGCAGATGCAGCTAATACAAAAAACGACCCTCACTCTGGAAGAAGTTCAGTATTTGCCTCTGAGTCACTAATTGGGTTAAATTTAAGTAAATAATTTTTAACAGGTTTTGCAAATATTTGACATTGGTTTGAAACAATATGTGATAGAGTTAATTTATATAAAGGGTGTGGTTTATTACTGCACCCTTGATTTTTGAACTATTATCTGGAGATATCATCATGCCTAAAATGTCATTTAAATGTAAAGAGTGTGGCGAGAAAATAGTTGTGAAAGAGCCTGGCATTTGCCGCTGTGAAGAGTGTGGTTCGATATATAAGTGCTTCTTTGAAGTGAAAAAAAAAAGTAAAAGAGAAGTGATATCTCAAGCGATCGATACTGATGAAAAGCAAGAGTCTATAATGAGATTCTTTGGCAATCATAAGACCGCATAAAGGCTGTACCACTTTTTGTCCACTCCGGTTTCATCTGATCAGTCTCAGGTAGATATGTGTGACTAATACTCTTGCAATATCTGCATTCTCTGCGATGTGAAATATCTCATTCAGGCACATGTGCCCTTTGACCTTATCATTGTTACCGCTTCCGCATTCAGAGATGAGCATGTCGCTACCGTCAGCTATATCTATAAGTTCGGGAAAAAAACTCTGTATCACCTGTGTATACTATCTTTTTTTTCTCCTCTGATTTCAGGATGATACCTGTACTTTCAGGTGAATGAACTGTTTGAAATGTCTGCCATTTAACCTCTGCAAAATCACCTGAAGTCTCTTCGGAGAATATGAGTTTTATATCAGGTTCAAGCCACTTCGGCATTAGCTCCTGAAATGACCTGAGCCACTCTTCCAAACCTTTAAAACCGAATATATGCAATTCATCTTTAGGTGTATACATCTTATTATTCATTGCGAATAACAGGTGCAGGAGACCGAAGAAATGGTCAGGGTGCTTATGTGAAATGTATACGGCGTCTATCTCGTCGATCATCGTGCCGTTTTTCTCCAGCCTGTCCAGTAAGTGAAAACCTGCATCCAGCAGTATCTTTTTGTCTTTCGTTTCCACGAGGAAAGAAGCGGATGCCCGCCCTTCAAACTGGACGGCACTTCCACTGCCTAAGACTGTTATATCCATATTATATCCTAAAACGGGACTTCGTTGAGTATAGCTCCAAGTTTGCCGACTGATTTAGAAACCTTCTGTTCGTTCATGAGCGTTTCTTTCTCTTTGATAACATCTTTGAGTCGGTCGCCTAAGTTCTCTTTCAGAGATTCAGCAGCGGTTGTTATAGCCTCAGGTTTATCAGGGCGGATCATGATAAGCTTTATTTCATCGGCAAGGCTTTTCATTTCAGGGATCATCTTCTTGATGGCATCTACAAAACTGTCTGTGGCGTTCACTATCTTTCTTGAAGTAGTAGCAGCAGACATCCTTTCGACATATCTTTCTGATAAAGAAGCAAAGTTTTCCATAATGGCTACGACCGCGTTTAAGGTTTCTTCGCTGGTCTCTTTGGTTTCTGACATCATCTTAGCTGCCATATTATCCATGCCGCCTGCGATGGTTTTTGATACTTCTGTGGCGATATCTGCACCAAACTCGTTTGCTCCGAAGAGCGGATTACTGCCTACAACAATATCTATAGAGCCGAGAGCCTCCATAAAATCTGGCTCAGCCATATAAGGTGCCATTTTCACGTAAAGCTTCGTGATCTCTTTGCCGTATATATCACCAATCTTTTTTGCTGATATCACTAAGCTCTTTATCAGAGCCTTCCGTGATCTTTTTTGCAATAATCATCAGCAATCTCTTCGAGGTCTTCGTATTGAGCCTTTACTGCCTCTTCGCAGGTTTTCATAGCCTGCATCATATCCTTTTTTTTGGATTCGGCAGTCTTCAGAGCTTCTATATAGTTTTCTGCTATTTGCAGATGTTCTTTCATTATCTGTGTTGTTTTACTGTTCATATATGCACCTGTTAGTTTGTTTTGTCTGATGATATTAAATGATAATTCGATCAACTACAAGCAGAAGGAAAAAAAAGAACCATACATAAGTTCAAAACATGAAATGCTTTGACTGGTTTTTTTAATAAATAACATCAGCAAAACTGCGGATATCATGGTGAGTCCGATGTGTACGTATGATGAGTTGTCATTACAGTATATGTTTGCTGCAGGCAGTAAAAAAAAGTGAGCATATATAAGCCGTGAGCCATACACGTATGAAAATGATGGTTTTACTCTGTCCGTATACGGCTGACAGTGTTAAGAATCCTGCTTTTCCGTAATCATTTGCGTATCTTTCAGAGAGCATCGCAAAATGCGGAGTCTGCCATATGTATAAAACAGCGGAGACCAGCAATATGTCGGTGTTAAGGATCGACCCGCCAAGTGCGGCGTAACCGAGCATGGGAGGTATAGCTCCGGTGACAGCCCCAACAAGGAGGGCGTAAGGGGTGCGTGTTTTGAGTGGTGTATAGACAAAGTTATATATCGCCACAGTGCCCATTATTATGAATACGCCCGTATGACTGTCCGTGACCAGCATGAAAGCGATAGCAAGTGCTATGAGCAGCATAGCAAACCTGACAGCTTCGTATGGTTTGATTACCCCCATGGGGAGAGGGCGTTTTTTTGGTTCTTTCCATGAGATTATCCAGCTCAGCTTCCTGAAATTGATTCAGAGCAGAACAGCCTGCAGATAATGAGACAGCTGATAAAACAGCATATAAGTGGAACAGACTCAGAGCGGAATCAAAAAAGGCAGGCCCCTGCAAATGTTGAGAGACCCACCATTAATGATACTTTCGGTCTGAAGAGCGATAAAAGCTGTTTCATTATTCCTTCAATGTATTGAAGTATTCGATGAGAGCCTTTATCTGATCGTCCTCCAGATAGTCGTAAGGCGGCATAGATTCATCATAGCCGTCTACTATATATTCGCCGGGATTCAGGATAGAGCTTATGATATAGCGGCTGTCAGCCTTTAACTGTACCTTTTTTGCCGTCTTTTATCGCTGTCACGTCTCTGTCCAGCATATTCTTAAAGCTAGGTCCGACAAGCTCACTTCCGTCTGTGGAGTGACAACCTGTACACCCCTCGTTCTCTGCTATTACTGCACCTTTTTTCACCGGGTTTTTTTTCTGCCGGCATGCCTGTTTTGAAAAAACTCGATAAGCTTATTCATGTCCTCTTTGCTGATATCTTCGGCAAAGGAAGGCATCATATCTTCATAGTTTTTCACTATTTCAGACGAAGGATCGTTTATAGCTTTAATGAGATAGGCTTCATCAGCCTTTACAGTCTTCTCTCCGTCAGGTGTGACGATGACCGTATCTCTGTTGTAAATATCTTTCAGTGTAGGTCCGACCAGCTCCGTCCCGTCAAGTGAGTGACAGTCCAGACAGCCGTTCTTCTCTAAGATCGTAAACGCTTCGGGCTGCTCGGCAGATTTCTCGTCAGAGTTTATCCACTGAGTGTATTCGTCCTCAGGCAATACGATAACCTTGGAAAGCATAAAAGAGTGCCTCACTCCGCAGTATTCCGCACAAAGAATGTCATATTCCTGCGGTTCGCCTGAGTTAAACCAAACATATGTATGCATGCCTGGAACAGTGTCCATCTTTATTCTGTATGCTGGGACATAAAAGCTGTGTATAACGTCCACCGATGTCATATTAAGTTTCACAGGTTTATTCGCCGGTACATACAGCTCTTTGCTTGTCTTGCCGTTTGGATATGTGAACTTCCATGACCACATTCTAGCCGTCACGTCGATCAGCATAGAGTCGGCAGGTGCGTTTCTGAGTGCTTTGTATCCGCTCCAGCCTACCCAGAACATTGCGAGGACTATTATGGTAGGTATCACTGTCCAGAGAAACTCAGCCAGAAAATTACCGTGTATCTTGGCAGTCTCAGGGTGTTTCTTGTGGTGATATTTATATAGAAAATATATAGCAACCAGAGTGATAAGGATCATTATGGCAAATGAAACTCCGAAAATAAACAGGAACGCTGAATCAATTTTGCTTACTGTATCAATCATTTTGCCACCTACCTGTACGCCACGTCAAAAAAAATGTCATGCCTATGAATATCGCCAGAATAAGAAAACATATAAATACGAAAAAAACTTCAGCATCTTGTTTTCATATTTCAGGTGCATAAAAAAAATAGTATGACAAAAAAGTGATTTTGTTGTTGCCAGTGCCAATGCCACCACTACGTTAAAATATCCCAGATCGACCTTAGACACAGCCACTGTGACGAAGGTGAGAAAGAGGAGCATAGCCAGAACGAGAGTCGCAGTTTTAACACTCATTACATGATGTTCTTTGTGTTCCATTTTGTGCCCCCTTTATATAACCAGATAGAATAACGGAAATAGAAATATCCAGATCAGGTCAACCAGATGCCAGTATAATCCGGCATTTTCAAGCATGACGAAATCCGTACTATTTACTTCGTTCTTCTTCATTTTATAGATTACAAAGATCATTACGCCACCGCCTATGATAACGTGCAGACCGTGTAAACCCGTCATGAGAAAGTATAATCCGTAAAAGACCGATTCACCTAGAGGCAGTTCACGCAGGTGCGGCGAATCAGGATATATCCCGTGACTAAATTTTGCTGACCACTCGATGGCTTTATTCACGAGGAATAACAGTGCCATGAAGAGTGTCAGATATGTGTATCGTATAGCCTTTTTCTGGTCTCCACGTTGGAGAAAAGATATGGCAAGAGCGACAAAGTAACTCGATATGAGGAGTACAACAGTATTCAGTCCGCCTATGAAAGCGTCCAGCTCTTTACCTGCACTATGAAAATCTCCCGGGTATCTCGCCAGATATACTGAATAAAGGACAAACATACCGCCAAACAGCAGAACCTCAGTGAAGAGGAACAACCACATGCCGAGCTTTGCACCCTGATAATCTTTATGTATATTACTCATCCCTTTCTACCCCCCCCTTATAGCTGTATGGACCTTTAGAGGTGTCAGGCTCGGAGTCGAAGTTCAGAAGTGGTGGAGGTGAAGGGGTGAACCATTCGAAAGTTGCTCCGCCCCATGGGTTTCTGCCTATCTTTTTACCCTTCTTCATGCCTATGTATAGGTTTACGAACATAATGATAAGCCCGAGTGCCAGAACCCACGAACCTACGGTGGATATCTGATGCCCCATAGTATATTCAGGGAGATAATCGTAATATCTCCTCGGCATACCCTGTAAGCCTATTATAAATAGCGGAAAATAGAGCAGATTGAAGCCGATCATCAGGAGAGTCCATGCTGTCGTTGCTATGTTCTTGTTATACATCCTGCCGTATATTTTTTGGAAACCAGAAGTGCATAGCACCAAAGAGTCCAAAGCCTGTCCCGCCGAAAATAACATAGTGGAAGTGGCTGACGACAAAATAGGTGTCGTGCACGTGTACGTCTGTACCTGCAGAACCTAGAACAAGCCCCGTAAGACCGCCGATAGAGAACAGGAATATAAACCCGAGAGCGTACAGAAGCGGCGGTTCGATGAATATAGAGCCTTTATAGAGGGTTGCTATCCAGTTGAAAACTTTTATAGCCGACGGTATGGCAACTATGAACGTCAGCAGAGAGAATACCAGCACTGCCGTGTCACTCATCCCCGATGTGAACATATGGTGTGCCCACACCAGCGAACCTGCAAAAGCGATCATAAGTGATGATACGGCTATCGCTTTATAACCGAAAATCGGTTTACGGGCGAAGACGGGGATAATCTCACTCACCACCCCCATAGCAGGGAGCACCATTATATAAACGGCAGGGTGAGAGTATATCCAGAAAAGGTGCTGATAGAGGATCGGGTCGCCACCTTTGTTGGGGTCAAAAAAAAGTCCGACACCAAGAATACGTTCCGCAAGGATAAGCAGAACTGTGATACCAAGGATAGGGGTCGCAAGCACCTGTATCCACGCTGTTGCATAAAGTGACCATGAGAAGAGGGAAATCTTCTTCCATTTGAGCCCCGGTGCACGCAGACGGTGGATAGTCGTTATAAAGTTCAATCCTGTTAGGATAGATGAAAAAACCGAGTATAAATACGGCGAAAACGGCAGTATTTACATTAGTAGTGGTGAACTCGCTGAACGGGACATAGAATGTCCAGCCGGTATCCGGAGGACCGTCACCCGTAAAGAGTGACAGCAGAGCCAGAGCCGTTCCTATCATATAAAGCCACCACGAGAAGAGGTTCAGCCGTGGGAATGCCACGTCCTCAGCACCGAGGTGGATAGGGAGTATAATATTTCCGAAGGCTGCAGGTATGCTGGGGATAACCACAATGAAGATCATAATGACTCCATGCAGTGTAAATACAGCATTGTAAGTCTGAGCTTCCATTATAGTTTTGCCAGGAGTGAAAAGCTCCAGCCTGATTGCGAGCCCTAAACAGACTCCGACAATAAACATCCCAAGCACTACATAGAGATACATCAAGCCGATCCTCTTATGATCGGTGGACAGAAGCCAGCTCATAATGCCTTTTCTGTCACTCCCTGAGTCCTCAAAGAATGAAAGGGGGGGAGAACTTGTCTGGTTTTGCATAGGAAAACCTCTTTATTTGCGTTTTTTGCCGCCGAAGACTAAAAAAAATCCGGCGAAAATTAGAAGGACAGTCAGGACAACAAAGCCCGACACCTTTACTACATTAAATACGTATTTTTTCCCTTGGGGGGTCATAGCTGAAACAGTATGAGACCAGCTTCTTCACCGAGAGACCTGTCTGCTCTTTGGACGCTTCCACGGCAGCCATTGTCAACTCAAAAGGGAGGGTCTCTGTACCGTATAGATAACGTACAATCTTGCCCGATGGCGAGACGGCCATAACCGCGACGGGGTGGGCGAAATCCACTCCTCGTCTGAGGAAGCGGAATCCAACTGAATCGGTAAATTTCAGGATGTTTTCTCTGTCACCGCTGAGGAACAGCCAGGCATCTTCGGGGATTTTGCCTTCTGCTGCTTTCATATAGTTGATCTTCTTCTGAGCAGCTATCTGCGGAGTATCCCGTTCGTCAAAGCTGACGGATATTACCTGAAAATCCTCACCGACTTTCAGCTTTATCTGAGGAACGACATCTGCAAGGCTGGTCTGGAGGAAATTGCACACATTCGGGCAGTTGTAATAGACGGGTGCAAAGATTGTCGGTTTATCAACAAGCTCAGCCAGAGTTACCTTTCTGCCTTTCGAATCAGTGAAGGCTGCCGTCAGGTCGACCTGCTCACCGAGTTTCTCCGTGACACCGATCTTAGATTCTTCTTCTTTCGTGGTATCTTTATGGACATGTTCTGTGTCGTCCATGTCCATCTTTTCCATGTCATGACCTTTATGCTCTTCAGGCTCAGGCTGCATATCGGCATGGTTATCGTGAGTCATCTCTTTCTTTTCCATATGCTCGGAGTGCTCCATAGTGTCCGAAGCGTATAACGGAAGACACAGCGATATGGTCAGAATGAGGAAGGATAAAGCTTTAATTGTCGTTTTCATAAGCTATTAGAATTTCGAGATATAATCAGCTAATGCAGTGATATCTCCATCAGAGAGCTTTTGAGCTTGTCTTTCCATTATGCCCTTTTTAGCTCCGCCATAGCTTCCGTCCTTGTAGCCTTTCAGCTTAGAAGCGATTTCTGCTGCTGACTGACCTTTGAGTGGATTCCCTGTACCGAGAGCCTGTTTTGAGCCATCCTTACCGTGGCAGCCCTGACACTTTCCATAGAGAGCACTTCCGGAGGAAGAAGCAACGGCAAGCAGTGATACGGATAAGATAAATGTGAGTGCGAGTAGTGATTTCTTCATATAACACCTCAATAAAATATGTTTATGTATTATTAATTATTGCTCCGTAAAGGTGAACAGTCAATGGAACATTTCTTATAATTATACATATTTATGCAATATCGTTGGGTAGATTAAAGATATAGCAATACACTCTCTGTAATTTCCATACTCTTTGAGTCTTGTTTCATACTCTCCATGGCTCTTGCAAGAGCTTTGAAGGCGGTGTCCATAATCTGTTTTTTTTGCTTTGTATGCATAGGGATAGATATCTCTTCACCCAGTGCTACCATGGCTATTGCATCTTTACATGCATTCTTATCGGCTGATGTCACAGACCTGCATAAAAAAAGGGCGTACAGGGTATATACTGCATCCGCCTTTATCGTTGAGGAAAGCACATTTCTTATTCACAAAGACCCGCTCGTCAGCATCTAAATATTTGATATGTTTCAGCAGTTCCTGCATGCGGTTTTTCAGGACGGATAACTCCTCTTCTGACAGAGTCGTTCGAAGATAGTCGGCAATAATGATCGCCTCCGGAGTGAGAACAGATACGTTCAGACAGCAGCAGGTTGAACAGCCCTCTTTGCAGTCCATGAGAGCTTTTTCACTGTCGGTGATGAATTCCTGCACCTCATTTTCAGATATAGAGAAGAGGGATTCCATCATCTCGACTATGTCAGCATCGCTTTTATAACGGTCTAATCTGCTGATAGCGAAATCATAAATTCTGTCGCTGAAGTTTAGAATATTATAATTACCCATAATGCACCTGTGTTAATAATAACTGCTTGATAAGCCTTATTCAAGTGGGATTGAGGGTTTAATGTATGAATTATTGGTTAAGTTTGTTGCCGCAGTCTGATGTGTCGAGAGATTTACTGCATTTGAGTTTTCTAGGGATGAAAATACGGAATACCGATCCTTTGCCAACCTCTGATTCTATCTCCATATAGCCTGAATGCCCGTCAACAATCCTGTGGACTATAGACAACCCCAGACCTGTTCCCGAGTATTCACGCTTTACATTTGTACCCCTATAAAATCTTGTGGTGACTTGATCGATTTCGTCTTCGGGGATACCTGCACCTGTATCGGAAAATTCCAGTATTTTGAATTTTTCAGCTTCATGATATCTAACGTTGAGTGTGCCGCCTTTTTTATTAAACTTAATACCATTGGATATCATATTTGTGATGACGTGTTTAAATGATTCGCCGTCCACGCATGTGTAGGCATCTTTCGGCACGTCTATCTTCAGTTTAATATTTTTATCAGTGATCTCTTTTTCAAAGATTTCCGCCGTATCCAGAATCATCTTACCTATCTCCACAGGGATAAAATGATAAGGGTGCTGATTGCTGTCCAGCCTTGACAGAGTAATAATTTCATTGAATAGGTTATTAAGAAGTTTTGCACTTCTATTGATTGCATCGAGTGCTTTATCTTTTACATCTGTTTCGCAGTCCGTCCCTTGCTGCATCAAAAGGCTGGAGTATGCCATGATCTTTGTCAGTGGTGTTCTGAGTTCATGGGAGAGCGAATCAAGGATATCTGTCTTGAAGATGTTGATGTCACGCAGTTCTTCGTTACGCTCCTTTATATCGTTGAGGAGCTTATGATATTTCTGAGTAACTTTGGTAAGCTCTGATTTCAGGTGATCTTCATTCTCCAGAATACTCGTTCGCATCACCTCAAAGGCTTCGGCAAGCTCCTGGATTTCATCCTTTGTAGTTATGGATACCTTCTCAGAGAAGTCTCCTGTTTTGTATGAGGATGCCGCACTTGTGAGAGTTTCAATATTTTTTAAGTACAAGATATCTCAGCAGGAGAGTAATGGTAATGACGATACCGATAAATGAGAGCAAACCCATCATATAGTAGTTTTTTATTATTTTTTGGCGATGGCCTCTTCTATCTCTTTCAGCGGCAGCATGACAGAGATGCCTCCACGGAGATCGCCTACTTTGTAGCCTTGATATTCGTGGCATTCAAGACAGGCGTTATTCACGTAGAGCGGTGCCATATATCTGTAAAATTTTTTCATTTTCTATAGTTGTTATTTCGCTGTATTCTCTGGCATCTTTACGAAACATCTTCATAGCATGGAGTTCGAAGTCGTCCGGTGCGTTTTCAGGATTTATGAGGGTGTCGCTGGTGATATGAAAGCGGAAGTCGGTCATTACTGCGGCATATTCAGACAATTGTTTGGTAGCAACAGCAGGAACAGGGGTTATGCTGTCACGGTTTTCCGCAACCCATTGTCTTGTGACTACGAGCATTTCAAAGAGCGTTTTTTGCTTGTGCGTGGGCTTGCTGCATTAGCAGATTCTTCTGGCTGACCCAAACGAAATTTGTGGTCGCCATAATAATAATGACAGTTATTATTGTAATGCTTAGAATCAATTTAGCAGTAAGTTTCATTTCTTTATTTTATATCCGACCCCTGAAACAGTTCTTATAATATCGGGATTTTTTTTAGGGTTGATTTCAACTTTTTTGTCTAAGATTCTTTATGTGTACGTCCAGACTTCTGGACCATGAATAAATCGAATTTTTACCCCAAATGTCATTAACTATGTCGTCTCTGGAGAGAACCTGACCTGCTTTTTTCGATAAAATAGAGCAATATTTCATACTCTTTAGGCGTCAGGTTTACCTTTTCAGACTTGATGAATACCTGTCTGTTGGCTTTGTCGATCTGCATATGATGAAAGCTCAAGTCGACTTCACTGTTAGCCGTATTATCATCTTCATTCTTTTCAGAGCGTCTGAGGATCGCTTTAACTCTTGCGATGAGTTCAATGTTCTCAAACGGCTTGGTGAGGTAATCATCTGCACCGTATTCCAAGCAGACAACCTTGTCTGAAACATTGTCTCTGGCGGATAAAATCAGGATAGGAACATTAAGCTCTCCACGGATGATCTTGCATATCTGCTGTCCGTTTATGTCCGGCAGATTAAGATCGAGCACAATGAGATCGGGATCATCCTCTCTGGCAAGAGAGAGACCCGTGATACCATTCGGAGCTGTAATTACTTCATAGTTCTCAAGACTTAGCAATAATCTCAAGACTTCGACGATATCTGGATCGTCATCGATTACAAGTATTTTCATAGTCATAGCCTACCTTAATAAACACAAATGTGAATTACAATGAAATATGTATTTTTTTTGCTGTTAAAAAATATAAATAAAACCTCTTAATATAATTTACATCGTCACAACATATTTTACATCATCTTTTAAATATTAGCTGTAGAATTTCTATAGTTACATCAGGAGGTAGACTAAATGAGAAAGTATTCATTTTCTAAAGTCACTCTTTTTTTTGATTGCTATGGCTATGATGCTTGTAGCTAGCGTTTCCTACGCTGGTTCTTACAAGGACATCCAGCTTGACGCTGATTCAAAGAAATGTGTTGATTGTCACGAGAAAGAGCGCATCGCTCCAAAAGTACACGATCAGTACGCAGAGAGTGAGCACGCTAAAAACGGCGTTGGTTGTATGGACTGTCACTCAGCAGAAAAGAGCGATTTCGACGCTTTTAGCAAAGACGGACATCCAATTGTTGCGTCACACCCAACTCCTAAAGACTGTGCATCCTGCCACGAGAAAGAGGTAGAGGAGCACACAAAGTCTAAGCACGCTTATCCGTTCTGGCTTTACGCTGCTGCGGACAGAGCTGTATTCGAGCCGATCGTCGGTACAAAGCAAGGTTGCGAAAACTGTCACAACCTCTCAGCTCTCTGGCCTGACGGATCTGTTGGTGAGTGCGACATATGTCACTCTAAACACTCATTCGACGTATCATTAGCTCGTAACCCTAACACCTGCGGTGAGTGCCATCTTGGTCCTGACCACCCACAAAAAGAGATCTATTACGAATCAAAGCACGGTAACATCTTTGCTGCTAAAGGCGGTAAGTGGGACCTCAGCTATGACTCATCAGAGCTCGACAGAATCCCAATCGAAGCACCTGTATGTTCTACATGTCATATGGATGCAGTTCCAGGAACAGACGTGAAATCAACTCACAACGTTTCTGAGCGTCTTGCTTGGGAAGCTCAGGCTCCTTGGTCATACAGAACTATATGGTTCGAAGAAGAGCTTGGTACATGGGAAGAGAAAGCTGAAAGAATGAAGACTGTTTGTAAAACATGTCACTCTCCTACATTTATAGATGAGTACATTCTTGTTTACGACCTCGTAAACCTTCAGTACAACGAAATCCGCAGACAATTTGTTAAGTGGATTAAACTCTACGAGAAACTTGGTCTTGTGAAAGTTCTTAAAGACGAAGTTATCCCTACTGGCAAGTCTAAGACTTTCTCCAGTACAGTGGTTAACGGTTCTTGGTACACAGAGGCTTCCGAGCTTATGTATAACTCATGGCACCACGAAGGTAGAAGATTCCGTATGGGATCTGCTATGGCTGCAGCTGACTACGTTCAGTGGCACGGTATCTGGGAACTCCAGCATAACCTTCAGAAGATGATCGCTTGGGGTGCTGAGCACGGTGTTGAAGAAGCTAAGAAGATTTACGAAAGTGATTCTCCTGCTAAGTTCTTCACATACAAGATCTACGATTTCCCTGGATCACTCTTCGGTCAGGTTACAGCAGAGCAGTTTAATGTTCCTGCACTCTACCAGATCGTACCTAACTACTGGGAGAAAGCGAAAGCTAACGTAGAGCAGGCATACAAGAAAGGTCTCATTACTAAAGGTGCTTGGGATCTCTGGATGAACAGATATAACAACTTTGACGAGTATATGGGTAAAGTTTATCCACCACATCCAGTTTTCGAAGCGTACAAGAAGAGAAAAGATGCTGAACTTAATCTCAAAGATCCTAACACACCGCTTTCAAAAGCGATCAAGATAGGACTTCCTTCACCTACACCAGCTGAAGACCTGATTAAGTAATCAGAACTAACAAACTTATACATGGCAGGGGGGCTTATGCTCCCTGCCTTTTTACAAGAACTCGAAAATGGGGTTTATGATGAAGAAAACACTTATTATACTTGTTGTTTTAGTTGCCGTTGCCGGAATCGTTGGATTTACATCCTTTAATAAAAACATGGATGAAGTCGTTGGATATATAGACGACAAAGCCATTACCACCTCTGAACTCCAGAACTATGTAGACACTCTGCTTGGCGTAAACTACGAAAAGAAGATGGATACTAAAGAAGGAAGAGAAGAACTGTTTAACCATTATGTAAACAGAACATTGCTACTTGAATATGCTAAAGAGAACGTAAAAGAGGACGACAGTTTTGTTGTTTCTCATACTATGGGCGAAGTCAGTACAGAATCAGCACTAATTAGTGCAATCCTTAAAAAAAGAAATTAACGACAAAGTTGAATATACAAAAAAATGATGTTCTTGAGCTGGCACATAAAGATTTCAGATTTAAGAATATCGATGAAGCAGAAAGAGAGATCATCTCTCAGAAACGTCTTGAGCTTTTCAGCAAACTTATGGAGCAGATTAAGTCTAAGCATAAAATCTCTCTCGCTGGATAATAAAGTAAAAGCAAGTTGTTAAAGAGCTAATCTTTTGATAAGCTTGCCGTTTTGTAAAACTTAAATAATTAAAACCCCAATTTAGTTAAACAATATTGGGGTTTTTTTGTTTCATGAAGCTTTTCTCGTCATCCTGAGATCTTAGATGAAGGATCTGAACCCTTGGATTCTTTAGCAGTCCCCTAAGGTCTTCAATCACTTTTTTTATCCTAAATAATTTCGTTGGTGCTGTATAGCTTTTTTTTGAAAGGGTGAGTTGTATTGTAAGAATAATGAGCCGATATAAAGATTACAGGAGCTTAGCTGATAACTAAGCCCCCGTAATTAATACGTTATTTCGTCTTGAATTTCTCTACCATTAGATGAAGGTTGTCAGCCTGCTGCTGCAGGTCAACCACAGTTTTTGTGATCTCTGAAACTGCTGTTGAGCTCTGGTCTATACCGGCTGATATCACCTGAGCATTATCGTTAATATTGTTTATTGCAGTCACCTGCTCACTGATTGTGCCTGTGATGATATCGTTTGTTGTGTGTATGGACTCCACTGAAGTCACTATCTTTTCGAATATCTCTTCAGTCTCTTTGATAGTCTCTGCACCTTCTATAACCTTTGTGGTTGCTTCTTTCATATCAGCATTTGCTGTGTTTGTTTCATTTTGCAAGCTTGTGATAATTGATGAAATCTCTTTTGTTGCGTCTTGTGTTCTTTCTGCAAGCTTTCTCACTTCATCGGCAACAACGGCAAAGCCTCTGCCGTGCTCTCCTGCTCTGGCAGCTTCTATAGCGGCATTGAGAGCGAGGAGGTTAGTTTGGTCAGCTATGTCATCGATCACGTTTATGATATTCCCAATCTCGTTAGATGATGCAGACAGGTTATTGATTGTTGAGCCGAGTTTTTTCGACCTTATCTTTGATAGCCATCACTTCTTCAACAGAGCTGAGTAACTTCTTTTTCCCTTCAACAGTAAGGTTATCAGCATTTGCTGTCTGCTCATTAGCTTCAGACAGTGCGTGCATAACTTCTGTTGACGATACGCTGATCTCTTCAGTTGCACTGGCGACTGATGTAATCTGTGATGCCTGATCCTGCATTGTGACTGATAGCTCTTCTGTGGCACTGGCAAGTTCTGTGCTGCCGGATGCTACACTTTCTGATCCCTGTTTAACGATCGATATAATATCGTTGAGCTTATCGATGAAAGTATTAAAGTTTGTTGCCATCATACCCACTTCGTCTTTTGAAAGCACAGGGAGTGCTTTAGTAAGGTCACCTTCGCCTTCTGCGACCTCTTTCAGGAAAGCATTCGCTAGTATGATACTTTTGGTGAGCATACCTGATAGAAAGAGTGACAATAGCACAATACCTATAACAACAATGACACATACCACGCTAACTATAATGAGCAGTTTTGAGATTTGTGCGTTGAGTGTTGCCTGTTTAAGAGCCACGGCATCGTCTATGTCGTCAATATAAAAGCCAGTACCTATAACCCATTGCCACTTGTCTAGGCCTATGGCATAGCTGAGTTTAGGAGCCGGTTCATCCTTGGACGCTTTCGGCCAAACATAAGTGACGTAGCCGCCACCTTTTTTTTGCCTGCTTTACAAGGTCATTGAACAGATATACTCCATTTTTATCTTTAAAATTTGCAAAGTTCTTGCCGATCAGCTCAGGCTTTACTCTGTGTGCTGTTATATTGCTGTCATAATCTGTAGCAAAAACATAACCGTCAGTTCCGTAATGTAGAGACATTATGATTTTGGCGGCCTTATCTTTAGCTTCCTGATCGTTAGCAGATGAATTAGTATAAATATCTTCAATTGCAGAATAAGTTAAGTCGACGTAATTTTTAAGCTCAGCTTTTTTACCTTCCATCATACTTTTCTTAAATGCAACAATTTCATTATTACCTAACTTAGTAGTTTGAAAATAAAAGAATGATGTCATTATTAGCACAGTAATTATCACTGGAATAGTTGCTAATAGAATTATTTTTGTTTTTTATTGTTACGTTCATGTAAACCCCCAGCCATGAAAAAATTAATACAAAAGTAACTAATTATCAAGTTATATCTTTGTGTATATTTCCAAAATATATTCTAAGAATATTGTGAATATATTCACAATGAAATTGTCAAATACATGTTATGAGATAATAATTGTGCGTTAGAATAAAAAAGTCAATGGTTAATGTGTTAAATTAATTGATAAATATGTATGAGTTTAGTCAGACTAAATATTGAGTACGTTGATGAAAGTTTTGTTTTGCATGCAAATGTTATTTTCAAAAAATGCTTTTCTGAAATTTGTCGAAATCCATAGCAGCTTCTTGCTGTGCTTTTTTTTCCGTATGGAGTTTATATCGTCGAAATGATTGTTAATAATTTTAATTATAGATTGATCCAATTTGTTTTGGTTGGCTTTACTGTTAAAGAAGGCTATTAAAGCATCTTTTGATTCAGGCTGGCGGTAGGGTCTTTCTTCTGTCAGAGCTGTAAAAATGTCGGCTATGGCGATTATCCTGCTGCTAGGCAGAGTTTCTCTTCTTTCAGATGGAAAGGGTAGCCGCTTCCGTCTAAGTGTTCATGATGGAAGGATGCCCAGTTTTTTTTATTGTTTCGAAAATCTGGAATGAATTCAGTATGGTATATGTATAATACGGGTGTTTTCTCATTATCTGAATTTCATCATCAGACAGTCTTCCGTCTTTGTATAAAATCTCGGGGGGGTATCGCCAGCTTGCCTATATCGTGCAGATATCCTGCTATTCTGGCGGAATGACACTCATCTTTCGACAGGTTCATTAATTCGGCTATCTTATGTGCCACTGCTGAAACGCCTGTGGAGTGAGTTGAAGTGAATGCACATCTGAAGTCTATAATCCTGCTGAGCAGTTTAGCCGTCTCGAGCAGTCCGTCTATTGTCATATTAAGGTGAGAGAACTTGAAGTTATATTTAATGAGCTGATATTTTTTCCTGCTCTTCAATATCGAACCAGAAGTGTTCTCTGTCGGAAAGCCTTAAAAAAAGCCGCAAAAATGGTCAGGATGGAACTTTTTTTTCGGCAGATTTTGTGATTTTATCGACTATATACTGCCTTTGCTCGAGAGCAGGTTTGCTCCTGTCCAGTAAAATATCAATACGGTCTGCAAGATGGATTATATATGCCATTTCCGGAACTACATCCGTGTCGGAAATAGGATTGGTTTTAGCTCCATAGGGGAGGTGATGATATTTGACCAGCTGGGCTATCTCAGGGAAAATCTTAAGATCATTGAGCAGGTAAGAACCGACAAGAGCATGGCAGAATTCATTTTCATTGCTATTCTCTGTATCGACAAGCTCCTGAAATTCTTTTTTTTCGACAACAACGCCTATGTCATGCAGTAAAGACGCGAGGATGGTTGCTTCCGTCTCTTGTTCACTCTTTCCTGCCTCTTTGGCAATGCACCCGGCGATAAACGCCACTCTCTGGTGGTGGTTGTTTATGAGGGGGGTTAACCAGGTCAAGGGCTTTTGATAAGGCGTAGGCAACATCAAAACTAGCAATAATATAGTTGTCAAAAAAAACGATGCTCACTGTTTGTTTTCATTCGGTAATCATACACTAATTGCGTACTAAAAAAACAAGAACGAATAGGTTTTCAACAGTTGAAAACAGTGCTGATTTAGTCTAGTATTAGCATCCTATATACTATAGACAGGAGTCACAATGAATACCGAAAATATCAGAGTACGTTTTGCCCCATCACCTACAGGATATCTGCACGTGGGTGGAGCTAGAACAGCTCTTTTCAATTACCTCTACGCAAAAGCTACAGGGGGGGGTAAGTTTTTTACTTAGAATAGAAGATACCGACAGAACCAGATTTCAGGAAGATTCACTAAAAGAGATTTTCGAGTCGCTCCGCTGGCTTGGGCTGGAATGGGACGAAGGTCCTGAGAAGGGCGGCGATTTCGGTCCATACATACAGTCTGAGAGGCTTGATCTGTATAACGAGCATGCCGATATGCTTCTTGAAGGCGGATTTGCGTATAAATGCTTCTGTACCTCAGAGCGTCTTGAGCAGGTTCGTAAAGAGAAGGAAGCCCGTAAGGAACAGCACGGCGGATATGACAGAAAGTGCCGTGAGCTCTCACCTGAAGAGGTGCAGGCAAACATTGATGCAGGCATGCCTTACGTTGTCAGGCTGAAAGCACCCCTTGAAGGGACTATCTCATTCGAGGATATGGTGCGTGGTGTTATAGAAACTCCTGTTAATATGGTTGACGACACGGTTCTGCTTAAGACTGACGGATTCCCGACTTATCATCTGGCATCTGTAGTGGATGATCATTTTATGGAGATATCTCACGTTATGCGTGGTGACGAGTGGATAGCATCCACACCAAGGCACGTGCTTTTGTACAAGGCTTTCGGCTGGGAAGCACCTGTTTTTTGCTCATCTCCCTGTCATACTTTCACCCACAGGCGGAAAACTTTCCAAGAGGAAAGGAGCTGCCTCTGTTATGGATTATAAAAAAAGCAGGTTATCTCCCTGAGGCACTGCTTAACTTCCTGTCGCTCCTCGGATGGAATCCAGGTGACGATAGAGAGCTTTTGAGTGTGGAGGAGATTATCGAAGCCTTTTCATCTAAGAAGATATCATCTAAGCCATCCGTATTCGACGAGCAGAAGCTTGAGTGGATGAACGGTCAGTATATGGAAAATTATGACCCTTCTAAACTAGCGGAAGAGGTTACGCCGCTATGGAAAGAGCGTGGACTCACTGTCGACGACGCTGCCTATGCTATAGGTGTCGTTAAGCTCCTTCAGGTCAGATCAAAAAAAGGTGACAGAGTTGGCCGAGACGGCGGACTACTTCTTTAAAGACCCTGCCGAGTATGATGAGAAACAAGCGTCCAAACAGTTTACAACGGCTGTGAAACCTGCCCTTGATAAGCTTGTCGAGGAACTCCCTGCTCTTTCTGTGTGGGATAAAGAGTCGATAGATGCATGCATAGAAGCTGTAGCAGATTCGCTTGAAATGAAATCAGGGAAGATAAAGCCTGCGTTGAGACTTGCTGTGACAGGTGTGGGCGGTGGTCCTGATCTGATAGATATGTTCATACAGCTTGGTCAGAGCCGTACAGTCACAAGAATAAAAAAAATGCATCCGATTTCATAGGTTAGGTATATGGAAAACAACGAAGAGATTAAACAGTCTAATTTTATAAAGAATATTATCAGGCAGGATCTTGCGGAAGGGAAGAACGATAAGCGTGTCCATACACGTTTTCCGCCTGAACCTAACGGATATCTGCACATAGGTCATGCAAAATCTATCTGCCTTAATTTCGGTATAGCCGAGGATTTCGGCGGTAAATGCAATCTGCGTTTCGACGACACCAACCCGTTGAAAGAAGACACTGAATATGTCGATTCCATAAAGGAAGACGTTAAGTGGCTTGGGTTTGACTGGGGCGAAACAGAATTTTATGCGTCTGACTATTTCGAGAAATTCTACGAACTGGCTGTAATGCTGGTGAAGGATGGGAAGGCGTATGTTGACAGCCTTACCCCTGCGGAGATCAAAGAGTATAGAGGCAGTCTGAAAGAACCGGGCAAAAAACAGCCCTTACAGAGACAGAACTCCTGAAGAGAACCTTGAACTCCTTCAGAAGATGAAGGATGGCGAGTTTGCCGATGGGGAGTGTGTTCTGAGGGCGAAGATCGATATGTCGTCGCCTAATATAAATATGCGTGACCCGATAATGTACCGTATAGCAAATACCGAACATCACAGAACGGGTGATAAGTGGTGCATCTATCCTATGTACGACTTTGCTCACGGTTTGGAAGACTCTATAGAGGGGATTACCCACTCGATATGCACACTGGAGTTTGAAGATCACAGACCTCTTTATGATTGGTTTCTGGAGCAGCTTGGTGTTTTTCATCCACAGCAGATCGAATTCGCCAGACTGAATCTTACATACACTATGATGAGCAAGAGAAACCTGCTCACCCTTGTTAACGAAGGTTATGTCAGCGGCTGGGACGACCCTAGAATGCCTACTATAGCTGGACTCCGTAGACGTGGGTACACTCCTGCATCCATAAGGAGTTTTGCCGAGATGATAGGTGTTTCCAAGGCTAACTCTATTGTGGAATATGCTCAGCTTGAGTATTGCGTCAGGGAAGACCTGAACAAAGTAGCCCAGAGGGTTATGGTGGTTACAGATCCGCTGAAGGTTGTTATTACAAATTATCCTGAGGACAAAGAGGAGATGCTTACTGCGGAGAATAATCCTGAGTGCGAAGACGACGGAACAAGAGAGATCCCTTTTTGCAGAGAGATATATATTGAAAAAAGACGATTTCATGGAAGACCCGCCGAAGAAATACTTCAGATTATCCCCGGGGAATGAGATGCGTCTCAAACATGCCTATTACATAACTTGCGATGAGGTTATTAAAGATGAAAATGGCGAAGTGGTCGAGCTTCGTTGTTCATATGACCCTGCGAGCAGAGGGGGGGGCTGGACAGATGATGGACGCAGAGTAAAAGGGACGGCTCACTGGGTTTCTGCAAGACATTGTGTCGATGCCGAAATTCGTATGTATGACCACCTTTTTACTATTCCTAACCCGAGCCGCAGAAAGAAGGGTGAGGTATTCACCGATAACATCAATCCTGAGTCTATGAAAGTTGTGAATGCCCTCGCTGAACCGTCACTGGTGAATGTTGAAGCCGGGAAGCATTTTCAGTTTCTTCGTTTAGGTTATTTTACAAGTGATAAGGACTCTGTGGACGGTAAGCCTGTATTTAACAAGACTGTCGGTCTGAAAGACACTTGGGCGAAGATTAATAAATAAAAGGTTAGTACTTTTAGGTATGTCACTTTATTGTGACCATATGCCAACTTTATAGTTTAACACATCCCGTTGGTCAGCTTCTGTGTTAGTTGCTGATTAACGGGATTTTTTTTATAATAGATATCTGAAGATATTTATCGAAATGATTCCTGCAGCCAGACAAACCAATAATCCGAACTTCATGTATGCCAGAAGGGCAACTACGCATGCAGAGATAAATTCAGGAGCTCCGCCTTTTGCTATCTCCGGTCCGAGTATGGACATGATGATAGCCACAGGTACACCTGCCAGTGCCGCCTTGAATCTGGGTGTCATGTTAAATCTGCTTGCAATGAAAAATCCTGATGCTCTGGTGATGTAGGTTACAACACCCATGCCCAGTATAGTAAGAAAGCTAGCTGTATTCATATGTCAACCACCCTGTAAAGCTTCCTGCCAGTCCGCCTGCCAAGATATACCATTTACCGCCTATAAAGTGCTCGGTCACAAGAGCCACTGCAACAGCGACAATAACAATCAGTACATCCTTTCTGCCTCTGAAACCTGCCGCTCCGATTGTAAGGAAGACAGCCGTAAGTGCGAAATCTATCCCTATTGATTCGGGGCTTGGGATGAGTGCCCCCATTGTCCTGCCTGCCATGGTGGAGGCAAGCCAGAATATATAATTGATAAAACCTGTTCCTAGTAAGAAACCGAGTCTGGCACGCCCTTTTGTAAACTCACCCATTAAGAGTGCCCAGCCTTCGTCCACGAGAAAAAAAACATGGAGAAGTATGCAAACAACTTATTCTCCTTCATGGCGTATGGGTAAACGGATGCAGACATGAGAACATGCCTTAAGTTGATGATAAAAGTGGATAATATAATCATAAAGATAGGCAGTGGGTGCTGCCACAGATCGAGTGCTAGTATCTGTGAGACCCCTGCATACACCATCATGCATGAGAGTATCGTTTCAGGTGTAGTGAGTACGTTTTGTGTGAGTATGCCGTATACCACTCCATAGGTCGCAACACCTATCGCCAGAGGTAAACCCATCACAATGCCGTTCTTGAATGATTCTAAGTTTGTCATATTGAGCAGTATAAACAAAAAAAATGAAAAAATTATTGAATAAAATTGCTAATTTCTGGTCATTGCTCCGGGGGGTGATCCCGTATATCTTCTTGTAGGCTCTTATTAGGTGTGCCTGATCAGCGAAACCGCACTCGGCGGCAATCTCGGCATAGCTGTCGCTGGTTGACAGGAGCAGCTTTTTTCGCCCTTTCGATACGGAGGACGTTGAGGTATGCATGGGGTGTCATGCCCGTATCCTCTTTAAAAGAACGGATATAATGAAACTTACTCATGTTTGCAGTTTTCGCAAGCATGTCAAGGGTGTGTTTCGATTCAGGTTCGGCATACATCAGGTCGATGGTTTTTGTGATTCCGTTTCTGTTTTTTATAGATTCGTTGAGCGTTGATTAATTTTTTCATTGGCAAACAGGATGCCCATTAACTGTTCGGATATCAGCTCTGCTTCAAGTTCTGATTCGGACTTGATTGCAGATTTGCATAAAGCTTTGACTTCATTGCGGAATGACATATCATATTTGACGATATGCTCAAAAGTAAGGTTTGTACGGGACAGTTCATTCTCTTCTGCAAACCTGTTTCCCACGGCTTCATCAAAAAGGATAACAAGCTGTTTCCAGCCTGCTTTGGTAAGGCTTTCACCTGAGTGGATTTCTCCGGGATTCATGGTTGCTATATTTGTTTGATCAAGCACGCATTGACGGTTTTGCAGGTTGAAAGATTTCGCACCCTCTATGAGCATGGCGACAGAATAGGTCTCGTGGTAGTGCTTAGGGAAAGATTTATAAAAAAAATGATCCGAGGTGAGAATATGAAGGTTATTCCCTCGTAGTTTATGTGTTTTGACAGCTACTTTCATACATTTATCTTTTACTGAGTGCCAGTGCCACGCCAAGCCCCATCAGGACTGAACCTGCAACTTTATTCAGAATTCCGGCACCCGATTCACGTTTTTTTCAGAAATTCGCCTATCTGTCCCGAGAAGAGGGCACAGGCAGAGAAAACAATGAATGTGCACAGTATAAAAAAAAGCAGTCCAAGCATAAGCATTTGCATGGATGGGTGTCCGTTCTGTTCACGTACAAACTGAGGAAACAAGGCTATAAAGAATATGGCAACCTTCGGGTTGAGAATGTTAGCTGTGACAGACTGAATAAAAAACTGTCCTAGGGGACAGTAGCTTATTATCTTTTGCGGCTTTTGCGATCCGCTTTTGAATATCTTTATGCCTATGTATATCAGGTAAACAGCACCTGCGATCTTGATAGCCGTGAATGCTATGGCAGATGCCTTAATTATCGCCGATACGCCGAGTATTACAAAAGCAGTATGAACTATATTACCGAGCGAAAAGCCTGCCGCCGCCGCCATCGCAGAAGCCAGCCCCTGTGTCAGTCCACGTGTTATGACATAAATGACATCCGGTCCGGGTGTAGCCGCCAGCAGTAGTGCCGTGGAGGCAAAAAAAGTATTATCTGATCAAGTTCCAGCATGATTCTTCCTCAGTCGTATATAGTCAGCACAGTATATCCTAACAACAAAAAAAATTCAATCAGATGAGTAATTGTTTTTTCGTAAGTGCCTTGGTGAGTGCATCGAGGGGGGGCGGACGTGAGAGACCATCTGTGCCAGTATAACGGAGCTTCGACAATATGCGGATCAAAAGCATTGACCAGCACCCCGCTTCGCAGTAATTCAATGCACTGGTTGTCAGGCATCATCCCTATGCCGAAACCACGCAGTACGGCTTCTAGGTATTGATCGACAGAGGGGATATAAGTCTTAGGGTAGTCCAGAGATGTGCGTCCGAACGCTTTTTTGAGCACTTTCAGATGGAGCAGGTCTTTTTTCGTTGTATATGATTACGGGGACATTCTTTAATGCTTCGATGTTTACGCCGTTTGGGAAAAAAAACGTTTTGTAGTGTTCGGCGGAGCAGTACATTCTGTATGTCATAGTGCCCAGATATGTGCAGGTACACGACTGAAAGGCCTTGTCTCTGGTTGTTATGCACCCTGCGACATCTCCGTCTTTCAGCATCCTGTGGGTCTCGTCCTGATCATCTATGTGCAGATCCAGCAGTATTTTATGCTTTAGAATAGTGTCACCTACGGCATCAAAAAACCATGTGGAGAGTGTATCCGCATTCAGACCTATGGGGACTGTCGTGAAGGACTTTTTTTACTGTTATGTCCTATGTCGTTGCTGAGTTCGCTCTCAAGGAGTTTGACCTTATTAAAATGTGCAATGATCTTTTTTTTACCTGCTTCAGTTGGGGCAGGGGGATTGCTTCGGACAAGGAGTATCTGCCCGAGGGTCTCTTCGAGCTGTTTTACCCTCTGGGAAACAGCAGACTGAGTAATGAAGAGTACCTGAGCGGCTTTGTCGAATCCTTTGTGGTCTATCACGGCGGTGAATGCTTCCAGCAGTTTATAATCATACATGATTTATATTAGCAAAACTTATGAGATATTAAAACAATTAATTTTACTTTTGAGGCTATGCCGTTTATCTTACCTCTAACAATCAGTGGAGGGGATGATGCAGACAGCCTTTATGACAGGGATGGTTACGAGTGCCGGGCTTATCATAGCCATTGGAGCTCAGAACGCTTATCTTTTAACACAAAGTGTGCGTCGCAACCATCATATTACCATAGCAATGATTTGTGCCTTCTTCGATGTCTTGCTTATAACTGTCGGAGTTGCCGGCGTGGGAGCTTTCCTATCTTCCAGCCCCGTCCTTACAAAGGTTGCGGCCTGGGGCGGTGCATCATTCCTCTTTGTTTACGGTTTTCTTGCTCTGAAGTCGGCATTTTCGGATAATGCCCTCAATACAATGAACAAGGCTGATGACAGTCTTAAAAAAAGTCGTTCTGACGACACTTGCCGTTACTCTGCTTAATCCGCACGTATATATTGATACGGTTGTTCTTATGGGTGGGATATCGGCTCAGTATGAGGACACAAACAGGCTTATGTTCGGTGTCGGTGCTTGTTTGTCCTCTTTTATCTGGTTCGCTCTGCTTGCTTTTGCAGGGGTAAAATTAGCTCCTGTTTTTTTTCCAGACCTTTAACGTGGCGTCTGCTTGATGTGTCTGTGGGCACTGTTATGTGGGCTGTCGCCGCTTCACTCATAATCTAGTCTTTCAACTCTTCGTTATTGCTGATATTATTATATATATGACAGATATAAGACGAGAATATCAACTAAATAGCGGCATTTCATATTTTGGCGGAGTGGTGCTTTATTGGATGTCCCGTGACCAGAGGGTTCAGGATAACTGGGCACTGATAAAGGCGATGCAGCTTGCAGAGAGCCGCCAGTCTCCAATGGCAGTGGTGTTTTGTCTTATGTTCGATTACCCGTCGGCTCACAACGTTCATTTCAGATTTATGCTGGATGGGCTTTGCGAGGTAGAGAAGGAACTGGACGAGCTGAATATCCCATTTTTTTTCATCCTTTCAGGTGATCCGACTGTTGAGCTGCCGATATTTGCAAAGCAGGTGGGGGGCTAAGGCTATAGTTACCGATTTTTCCCCTCTGCGTTTTTTTTCGTTCATTTAAAGAAAGGCTCGCCGAAAAGGTTACTATCCCCGTGGTAGAGGTTGATGCACATAATATCGTGCCATGCAGGGTTGCCAGCCATAAACAAGAGTTTGCGGCTCGTACTATCAGACCAAAGATTAACAATCTGCTCGATCAGTTTCTTGTGGAGTATCCGCAGGTGAAAAAAAACAGAAATTCCGCTGGAGCGGACACACTGTCACAAACGACTGGGAAAGACTGTTCGGCATATACGGAAAACCTAATAGCTTTTACCTTGCAGGTATAAAAGCGGCAGAGGAGACACTGAGGTCGTTTATTGTCAAGAGGCTTGACGGATACAGCAAAAAAACGGAACGATCCCAACTGCAACAATCTTTCAGACTTATCCCCTTATCTTCATTTCGGCAATATCTCGGCTCAGAGGGTTGCTCTGGAGGTTAAAGATGCTTTCCGTTCAGAAGAGGATATCTCTGCTTTCCTTGAAGAGCTGATCATAAGGCGTGAGCTGTCAGACAATTACTGCCTGTATAATCCTGATTACGATAATATCAACGGGGCTCATGCTTGGGCGAAAAAAGACTTTAGATGAGCATTGGGACGATACCAGAGAGTATATTTACAGTCAGGAACAGCTCGAAGGTGCAAAAACTCATGATGAGCTGTGGAATGCCGCACAGAAGCAGATGGTGCTCACGGGCAAGATGCATGGATATATGCGTATGTACTGGGCAAAGAAGATACTCGAATGGACTCCTAACCCTGAGATAGCTTTTGATACGGCTCTGTATCTGAATGACAAGTATTCTCTGGACGGTCGTGACCCCAACGGATATGTCGGTGTCGCATGGTCGATATGCGGTGTGCATGACAGAGCATGGGGTGAGAGACCTGTTTTCGGTAAAATACGGTATATGAGTTATAACGGCTGTAAATCCAAATTCAAAATTTCTTCATATATCGAAAAAGTCAATAGTATATAATCCACGGTCTTGTTATCAATATCGGGGTTTTTTTTATTTGATATGTTTGAATGTTTAGGTTGAGAAAAAATTAAATCGGGTCTTTGGTTTTGTATTCTTCGAATGTGGCTTTAAAGAACATCTTACTTTTGCCAACATGGTGTTCGCTATTCCCTTTATAAGCCTGTTTATGCAGAATCGACACGAAGTCAAAGGTCTCTTGTGCATCTGCTGAGGTATAATCGTATTCTACATTAATCTCAATGTATTTCTTAGTCATAGTTAGTCTGAAATAAACATTTCTCTGTGTGTCGCTCTTTTCAGTAGAGCCTATTGTAGATAACAGGCGTGTGATGTAGTTATATTGAATTTTATCGCCGAAGATAAGGATATTTCCTTTATGGCATCCGTGGAAGCACTTCTTTGTACCTGTTCCGCATCTGACTTTAAAAGTGTCGGACAGCTGAATATAGCTCTCGGACTCTATGTTGCCCAGAATGTGACAATCCATATTGACCTGAATGTTGGCATCGACCAGAACAGCATCTATCCTCTTCACTGTGGCAAAAAGTGACTCTGAAACGTTAATAGTGTCTTCGTTAGTCTCATTTGTATAAAAAAGAACCCATATCATCAATAGATTTTGACAGTCTTTGTATCTCAGACTGGATCTGTTTGGTCGAAAAGTTCATATAATATTTGGTCAGTGTATTGTCGTCGAACTGCTCTTTGATGTCCTGAGCAAAAAGAGAAATACTATTCAGAGGCTGCCGCCATGTGTGCATAGACTCTGTTATAATCTGCCTTACGATATTGTTGTCGTCGTTCTTGTTTTCACGTTTACGCCTGTTGTGATGCTCTGAAATATTGTACATCTTTACAATAATGTAGTCTGAATCTGACTCTTTATCATGTGCCGAGCATGCGACTAGCATGAACCATGCTGTATCATTTATCGTGTATATTGGAAATTCGTAGGTGAAACAATCATCACAGTTTGATAAGGCTTTGGTCACCCCGACTTGGATATGAGATATTATAAATTCATCTTCCTGAAAGTGCTCTCTCAGGAGAGTGAAATAATCTTTTCCTATCGGGTCATATTTTCTGTCAGGTTTGATCCAATCCAGAAACTTGTTGAATGAATAGTTAACCCACAAAATTTCATTATCTAAATTTAGTATACAAATTTTTTTCAGGAGTGTTCTCATATGTATTTTTAAAATAAAGCGGTAATTGGTTGTGCATGGAGTCATAATATTTAAATTTTATAAATTATCAAGCATTTTTTTCTTTTATTACCAGAAATGGTAGGTAAGGTGACAAAAAAGCCTTAAGTAATAAATATTTGTGGATTGTAAAAAATTGTTAACGACGCTATTTTATTGTCATTTGATAAGTTGCTCATGCTTTTAGTTTAGTTATTAAAATATTCTGACCAATGTTCAAAATTATAGTTATGTTTGGCATATTATATTATAAATTAAATAAAAAAATTACAGGTTAACTGTATATAATATTTTTATGTAATTTTTTAGAGATAGATTATCATTCTCATTTTTTGCAGGCATCAATGTGCGGAATAAAACAAAATTTAATATCCTTGACTGATATGTCCGTCGGGTTTATTTTCTTAACTACATATAAAATTCAGGAGCATTTATGCGTTTATTTATTCTTGCCTTACTACTCTTCTCCTCAAGTTTTGCCTTTGCAGATGAGATGCCTGAGATAGGTATGGATGGTCTGCTTAAAGAGGTGAAATCACACGATGCTAAGACTATGGTGGTGTTTTGGGCTCCGTGGTGTCCTTTTTTGTATCAGGGAGCTGAAAATCATAAGAGACAATCCGCAATTCATATCAAATAATAACTTACAGATTATAGGTCTGACGAAAAAGAGTGATAAGAGGCAATCTCTCAAGTTTGTCAAACGTGAGAAGATGAACTTTAAGTTTTTTTATTGCCAAGCAGGAAGTTTATAACAAGCTTCAGCGTATAGATGCAGTCCCACTTACTTTAGTGTATGACAATCAGGGTAATCTCCTTGACGAAGAGTACGGCAAGCAGGACATAGAGGATTTAGCACTAATGCTGGAGGATTAGTCTATTTCGATATAGATACATTTGAGATAAGCCCCCCCCTGCGGAAACCCGACCTTATGATCAAGGGTGTGTTCGGTGCGTTTAATCTCTTGAGACCTTCTGCCTGAGCTTTTTTTTACGGCGTGTTTGACCGTTTGAAAAAAAATCTTCTTTTGTGACTCTTGCAGAGCAGGATGCCGATACCAGAATGCCGCCTCTGTCCACAAGCTTAACGGCAAGTTTGTTCAGTTTCTCGTAGGCTTTTAAGGCGGTCTTTATATCTGACTGTTTTCTGGCAAATGAAGGTGGGTCAACTATGACAACGCCGAACTTCTGTTTAGCACCGATCAGTTTTTCCATCTCCTGAAATGCGTCTCCGCATATTATATTGTGTTTGCAGGGTATTTCGTTTAGTTCGAAATTCTCTACACATGCATCTAGTGCAGGTTTGCTTATGTCCAGACTGGTTACGGAGTTTGCTCCGTTTTTAGCGGCATACAGCGAGAAACCTCCTGTATATGAGAAGACATTTAACACGTCTTTACCTCTGGATAATCTGCCTGCTTCGGCTCTATTATCTCTCTGGTCTAGGAAGAATCCGGTCTTTTGCCCCTTTTCGGGGTCGGCATAAAATAGTATACCGTTTTCTGAAAATACGACAGGTTCGTCGATGTTTTTACCGTATATGACTGTTCCGTCGGCTTTATCTGAGTACCGGACAACGGAGCGGCTCAGCCTGAGAACTATCCTCTCTGGGGCTATAGCCTCGGATATGATGTCCGTCAATAGCTGAAGGTGTGGCAGCCAGCATGTGGAGTCTATTTTGATCACAAGAGTGTTGTCGTACCTGTCGAGCACTACCCCCGGCAGTCCGTCATTCTCTCCGTTTATGAGCCTGTATCCTGTGGTAGCAGGATCGTCTATGATCTTTTGTCTCTGAGCTATGCAATGGTCTATCAGGCTGTGAACCACTCTCTGCCGAGTATGACAGGTTTGCCCGTATGCAGAACTCGAACGACTATAGGTGAGTCAGCGTCATATAGACCTATACCTGCGAACTTGCGTTTTTTCGTCGTAAAGAACAGCGATATCGCCTGAGTTTGGTTCTTTGTTTTTTTTATTCAGTATGCTTTGGTCGTAGAGCCAAGGATGACCGGACTTCACGGCTTTTAGTCCGGCTTTATTGAGAATGATCGAAACTGTATTGTTGGTTATTGCTTTCATTCGCAGATAGTAGAGCTTTTTGAACGACTATACAATAGCTATATTGCTACGTTTACCATTCGCAGATTTTTTAAAGTCTCCGTGACGACAAGAGCTGTCTTAGCCATAGAGATCATCTGCCCAAGCTCAAATACAGGAGTGATGCAAACGGGAATATCTTCATTCAGGCTTATAAATTCCCACTCAGTAACATTATTGTCTGAAGGTCTGATAGTATAGTTTTTTCATGCCATCCAGTGAGGTCTGCTGATCGTAGCGGAGTGACTGCAGCCTGTAGAGATATCCGAAAGCCATCTTTAGTTCTTCATCGGTGAATGTGGAATTATGAGTAATCTCCGCACCACCTATGGTTGTATTTTTTTTCAGTTTTTTTTCAATCATATAATGAATATCGTAAAAAAAAAGTTATAATATAAGCATATAAATATCTGAAAGAGGTCAAATGTCAAATATTGCTATAGTTTACGCCAGCAGATACGGTGCGGCAAAGCAGGTGAGTGAATTAATCGCCTCACATCTTACCGAGGGTGCGGATTTGTTGAACGTGAATGATGAGATAAGGTTGTCGGATAATCATGAAATCATTCTGCTTGGTTCAGGTATATACGCAAACAAGTTTCTCCCTGAGATGGAGGATTTCATAAAGAAGAATGAGTCTGCTTTACTCTCAAGAAAGGTCTTATTGTTCGGTGTTGCCATGAGGCTGACGATGATGCTCGACAGGTACGATTATCTGAACCCTGCGGTCAAAGAGATGCTGCACGGCAGGATGGATTTTCAGTCTTTAAACGATGAGGATAAGTGTAGGCTGGAAAAGTATTACACAGCCAGAAATTTTACCGAAGAGCAGAAGATTGAACGCCGAAAACTTAGGGACGAGATATCAGAGGATGAGTGCAGAGCTTTTGCAGCAAGGGTTCTCACTATATAAAAAAACGCTTAAAAACAGTAAATCCCCAACCCTGTTGTCAAGATTGGGGATTTGTAAGGTATATTTATTTCTTTTTTTTCTCGGCGGTGTTTTGCGGATGAGAGCCTGAATAATTTCCTGTTTCTCCACAGGCTGATCACCATAGCCTGTCTCAACCTTCTCCAGCTTGGTTACGATATCCATGCCGTCTACAACCTTACCGAAGATTGTATGTCTGTTATTGAGCCACGGCGTAGGTACTGTTGTGATGAAAAACTGGCTTCCGTTTGTGCCTGGGCCTGCATTTGCCATAGCGAGAAGACCGGGAACATCGAACTCAAAATCCTCGTGAAATTCATCTTCGAAAGGGCGTCCCCATATTGATTCGCCGCCACGACCTGAACCTGTCGGATCGCCGCCCTGTATCATGAATCCTTCAATAATTCTGTGAAAGATGATGCCGTTATAGTATCCGTTTGCCACGTGAGTAGTAAAGTTTTCTACTGTTTTAGGTGCTATCTCAGGGAAAAGTTCAACAATGATCTGCCCTTGAGTTGTTTTAAGTGTTACGAATTGTCTCTTAGCTTTAGCCATTTAAGGTACTCCAATAATTTATTTTTTTTATGTATGCTTTGATGATTCTCTGGTCATCAAAAGGTCTGTCTTGTCTATCTGTTTTTTACTTTTGATATGCGTTCAGCAACATCGTATCCGTCAACGACATATCCGAATATCGTATGTTTGAAATTCAGGTGAGGGGTTTTCGCAGTAGTAATGAAGAACTGGCTTCCGTTCGTATTCGGACCGGAGTTTGCCATGGCGAGTATCCCCGGTTTATCGAAAGTGTAGTTCTGGCTGAATTCATCCTCGAAGTCTTTACCCCATATTGATTCGCCGCCTCGACCTGTCTCTGTCGGGTCGCCGCCTTGAATCATAAAATTCTTTATGGTTCTATGGAATGCTATCCCGTTATAGTAGCCGTTTTTTTTCACATGTGTCGTGAAGTTCTCGACAGCTTTGGGAGCAATCAACGGGAGCATCTTGATCGTTATCTTCCCTTGGTTGGTCTTAAGGACAACGAAAGTATCCTTTGCATATGCGACACTTGAGATGAGCATGAGTGTAATTATAATGATTAGAAATTTCTTCATCTGATACCTCTTATTTTATTGAGTATTTAGGATTTTATCCATCCTGCAGATAAAATCCACTAGAAATTTATATTTCGTATACTCTGATCAGGTTGGTTGAGCCTTGTTCACCAAGAGGTATCCCCGATGTGATGATAATTTTGTCCCCTTTTTTGGCGTATCCTTGTGCAACAGCCATTTCTGCCGCACTGGAGAACATCTCTTCGGCATCCTCAAAATCATCACATAAAATAGGTGCGACCCCCCCCATGATATATTCATCTTTCGGTAGGTGCATACATTCGGAGTGACTCCGAGGATAGGGGTGTCGGGTCTGAATCTGGCTACAGCTCTGGCTGTAAAACCTGAATTTGTATATGCCACTATTGCTTTAGCGTCTAAATCCTTCGCAAGCCAGCTAGCTGACCTGCCCACGGCCCATGCGACACTCTTGTCTGATATGTGCTCGTCACTGCTCAGGTCAAGTCTGTATTCCACATTTTTTTTCTGTGGCACGAGCAATCCTGTCCATAACTGAAACAGCCTCAACTGGATATTCCCCGGATGCTGTCTCTTCGGAGAGCATTATTCCGCATGTACCGTCAAAGATAGCATTTGCGACATCTGTACACTCCGCTCTTGTGGGGCGGTAGTTTGTGACCATACTTTTAAGCATCTGTGTGGCTGTAATGATAGACTTGCCTTCTTTGCGGGCTTTGTGGATGATCTGTTTCTGGATTACAGGCACTTCATAAAGCGACATTTCAACACCGAGATCGCCACGGGCAACCATAACACCGTCTACCATTTCCAGAATCTCGTCTATATTCTTAACCGCCTGAGGTTTTTTCGATCTTTGCAATGAGCAGAGGTCTGTTGTCGTCCCTTGCTATCATATCCCTTATCTTTACAAGGTCGGCAGCACTTCTTACGAATGATAGGGCGACTATGTCTACACCTTTTTTTCAAACCGAACTGAAGGTCTTTTCTATCCTTTTCGGTGAAGGCGACGATGGACAGGTTAGTGGTAGGCATGTTTACCCCTTTTTTTGGAAAAAAGCGATGCCGCCGTTCAGCACTCTGCAAGTGACATTGTGTCCATTGAAATCTTCCACCATAAGATCCATTGCTCCGTCTGCGAGGAGAATCCTGTCACCCACAGCCAGATCTTTTTTTTCGAGCCCGTCGTATTGAACGGGTATGACATTTCCTGTGGCATACTGCTCGGAAGCAAGCTCGCAAGTGTCACCCGGGAGAAGTTTAATCCCTTCTTCAGGCAGGTCGCCGAGACGTATTTTAGGACCGCACAGATCCTGAAGGATGCTGATGCATACCCCTTTTTTTTCTTCTGCTAATTCTCTGACCATGTCTATTATTTCGCCGTGTTTTTTCATGTGAACCGTGAGAAAAATTTAATCTGACGATATTCATGCCGGCATCTATCATGTCTGATATTGTAGATCTATCGAACGATGAAGGACCAAGGGTCGCTACTATCTTTGTTTTACGCATAAGTCTCCTCCAGAGAGTAATACACATCGAAATGATAGATTAACTATGTTTAATTAACAACATGAGTTTTCTATCTGAGATATATTTTTTTTGTGAAAAAGATGTAATATTTAGTTGATATGTTAAAACAGTGTTTGTATGCTATGTGAGGTGCTTTTAAATAACCACTTTTGGTAGGTACAAAAAATGTACATAGGTATTTTTTAATTGCTAGACACAAAACCGAAATCTTTTAGACAGTATGTCGATAATAATGTACTGCTGATGTTAGTTGTTATTGTTGTAGTGACTTTGCTTGTATGGGTCAATGTGTCTATTGAAAGAAATAAATTATTGTTTATTGAAGATTCTCTGAGGGGATATATGGGCTATCTGAAGGATATGGTCTTCAGCAGCACATATGACTCTCTTAAAAAAAAGGGAATATGAAGATATTTAATAATATACTCAATGAGATCGGCGAGTATGAGTATGTTAACGAGTTTTCTCTTATCACTCCCGACGGCAATATTAAGTATTCTTCTGTAAAGACTAAGACAGGAACGAAAGACAGTCACGTTATAGGTCTAACAGATAAGAAGAATATTGAAGATGTTGACAATACCACATACTATTTCCCTGTTGTGACAGTCGAATATTGCACCAGATGTCATATCAAATGGGAAATAGATTCCATCAACTCGTTTTATAAAGTGTCTCTCAGCAGGAAAGCCCTGTCGAATATATCAAATTTCAGTCTTAATACATACTTTATGGTGATCCTGAGCGGTATCATTATGGTGGTGTTTATCTACATGTTTTTTTTACGTTGTCCGAAAAAGGATATCCGAAGAGACAGCCATAAAGGGTGAAAAGAAGTTCAGGTCTCTTTTTGAGAATATTTTAGATGTTCAGTACAGCACTGATATACGTGGTAATCTGACACTGATAAGCCCGTCAGGTGTGAGGCTGCTTGGTTATGAGGACGAAGATGAGATGAAGAGATTCGGACTCGGGCAGAGGATGTTTTACGATATCGAAGAGAGGCGTAGATTCCTTAAAAAAACTCGCAGAAGAGGGCGAAGTCAAAAAATTATGAGATCAGGTTGAGAAGGAAAGATAATTCGCCTGTTGTCGTTGAGATGAACACAAAAGTATTATGGGACAGTAATAAAAAACCCTGTTTCGATAGAGGGTATTTTCAGAGACGTGACATACCGTAAGGAGTATGAAAAAACAGCTCGAACTGATGGGGATAGTTTTTGATACCGCTGTGGAGAGCATTATAATCACCAATAAAAAAAGGTGTAGTGAATAAGGTTAATCAGGCTTTTACAGAGATAACAGGGTTCAGAGCTCAGGACATCATCGGCAGAACCCCAAAGATGCTGAGATCGGACAAGCACTCCAGCTCTTTCTATTTCGGCATCCAGAGGGAACTTTTCAGAAAAGGACGCTGGTCAGGGGAGATATGGAGCAAAAAAGGCGAACGGAGAAATATATCCTGAGTGGCTTTCGGTTACCACAATCAAAGATGAACAGGGGGAGATAACTCACTATGTGCACGTGGGGCATGATATCACCGAGCAGAAACGGAGTGAGGAACAATTGAAATTTCAAGCTTACCACGATCCGCTCACAGGCCTGCCCAATAGGGAACTTCTGGGTGACAGGATAGAGGTTGCACTGGCATACAGCGTCAGACATAAGAAAAAAAACTGGCTATAATATTTGTAGATTTAGATAACTTTAAATACGTGAATGATACGGCAGGTCATCATGTGGGGGGGGATGTGTTCCTGCAGGAGATAGCCTCCATTATAAAAGATTCGTGCAGAGATGAGGATACAGTCGCAAGAATAGGCGGTGATGAGTTCGTGATACTCCTGCCTGATGTCGATAGCGAAGCCAGTGCAGAAAACGTTGCGAAGAGGATATTTGATTCATTATCCGAGACTATAGTGATAAACGGGTACAGGCTTATGCCCGGAGCGAGCATGGGGATGGCATTTTTTCCCTAAAGACGGGGACAATGTCACTGCTCTTCTACGTTCCGCAGACACGGCTATGTATTACGCAAAACAGCAGGGGAAAGGGCACTACGCTAAATATAATTCTAAAATGGATGTGGTGAGCATCGATAAAACAGGTATAGAGGCGGATATACGAAGAGGGCTTAGGAACAACGAATTTCTGGTATATTATCAGCCTATAGTCAGTCTGTCCGACGGTTGCGTCAAAGGCTTTGAGGCTCTCATCAGGTGGCGTAGAGAGGACGGATCTATGACTCTCCCGGGTGATTTCATAGATGTGGCGGAGCAGTCGCTCCTTATACATGACTTAGGCGAGTTTGTCCTCAGAGAGACGTGTCAGACAATGGAACGCATGGCAGAGAAGGGGTACGGTCACCTTAGCTATTCGGTGAATGTCAGCAGCAGGCAGTTTCAGAATCACGGATTTCCAAACAAAGTGAAAAGCATACTGGACAGTGTCAATATCACTCCCCATAAGCTTATCCTTGAGATAACAGAGAACACTGTAGTGAAAGATATCAAGGCGGCTATAAAGACTATGCGGACCATTAAAAAATTTTGGTGTTCGGATGTCTCTTGATGATTTCGGGACAGGCTATTCTTCGCTTATGTATCTGCAGGAGTTCCCTGTGAGCATTTTGAAGATAGACAGAACATTCACAAAGGATGTTTTTAAGAGCACAGACCAGCAGCACATAGTCGACGCAATCGTTTCACTTGCCAAGAACTTCAATATGCTTGTGATAGCAGAGGGTGTCGAGAACTTATCCCAGATAGAGTACCTGAAACAGATTAAATGCGATTTTATTCAGGGCTTTTATTTTGCCAAACCTATGCCAGAGGCGGAAATGATAGAGCTGCTGGAAACAGGCAGACAGCTTTAGGTTTTCAAACCGATTAATTACTTCTCAAATTCAGAATTATCCATAGTTATGAACATATTGATATATTGTGATATTACATCTTTTTGATGGATGTATGTCATATATTTTTTCATCCGACCTGTATCCTTTTAATGAATTAATTATTTGATTGAGTTGACCTGTTTATGTTTTGGCAGACATCTCTGCGAGATAATCATAATCAAGGACTCACAACAAAGGAGGAAGGATGAGAATTTTTTAAGCTATTGGTATTATCTGCGTTTATGCTTTCTGTCACATCGGTAAACCTTTTTGCTCAGGAAACACTGAAAATTCTGACATGGGAAGCTATGCCCCGAAGTTACTGGTGGAGAAGTTTGAAAAAAGAAACAGGTATAAAGGTTGAACTGACATATTCCAACAACGAAGAGATGATCACGAAACTGAGAGCGACAAGAGGTGCAGGCTTCGACTTAGCACAGCCGTCACAGGACAGAATCAGCTCTGTACAGGAAAAGTACAATTTATACAAAGAGATCGATTATTCCAAAATCAAATCCGATGCAATCATCACATCCATGCTGAATGCAGTTAAGGATAATACGAAAGTCAGCGACAAATCTTATGCTGTCCCTTTCTGTTACGGAACATCAGGTCTTATCGTGAATAAGAAACTTGCCCCTTATGCAAAAGATTATAGTGATCTGCTGAATCCTGCGTATGCCGGTAAGATATCTTACAGACTTAAGAGACCTACTCTTATAGCTCTTGCATTTGCCAGAGGGGACAATCCTTTTGCTAAATACGGCAATACGGCAGAATATATGAAGCTGATGGAGTTTGTTGAAAAAGATATGGTTCAGGCTAAACCGCTGGTTAAAAACTACTGGGCCAACGGTGATGCTCTTCTCGGTATGCTGAGAAGCGGTGAAGTCGTTGTTGCTATGGGATGGGACGGCGGAGGCTGGAAACTCCACAAAGAGAACCCTGATATAGATTTCGTAGCTCCTGCAAGCGGTGCTTTGGGCTGGATTGATACATTTGCTATCCCTTCAAAGGCGAAGAACGTTGAAGGTGCTTATAAGTGGATTAACTTCATGCTTGCCCCTGAGAA
>JDSF01000201.1_pt1 | contig 37813 bp, 38 predicted proteins | sample 199441 | NCBI WGS metagenome assembly JDSF01 (sample SAMN02592751, study PRJNA231836) | bioreactor metagenome | isolation source: continuous culture bioreactor denitrification-DNRA | place: Germany: Bremen
ATTGAGTCTCTTTACGGTATTTCAGCACGTGCCGCTGTGACAAGCTTCCCAGAGCTGCTCAAAGCTCCACGTATTGAAGCAACCATTAATCACGACACCTGTCTGTACCCAAAATGTAACGCTTGTACCCGCATGTGTTTCTACGATGTCATGCGTCCAGGTGAAAACCAGGTTGATGTTCATGTTGAGAACTGCATCGGTTGTAACCTGTGTATGAATACCTGTCCTACTGGATCAATTTCTATGGTTCCAGCTGGAACGAGTGCTGCTTAATTCAAAGAAGCGTTACAATTTTCTGATCTATGCCCCTGCCGCAACGTTTTATTGTTGTTGCAGGGGATTTTTTTTAAAAAGATATCTGTAAGTATGTCAGAGTTGATAGACTGAAATAGCCAATATCGTGAGTGACGGTTGTTGATCAGTGTAAAATCAGTCGATGATATCCATACCGTAGAAGTTGCGGCACGGCATTCGACCTGTTTAAAGAAGGAAGTTAAACGATGGTACAGATGACAAAGCACCTGTTTTACGCCTTGGAAGCAACTTGTGACGCCATTTGTGAGGCAGACCCCAATACCGGAAGTTTGCATTACTCTCCCAAATTTTTCAAATCACTGGGGTTTCGACCCGCTGAGGTTCCAAAAACATTCCAGGAATGGGAATTGTTCATCCATCCTGATGACCGTGATGATGCAGTCAAAGCATTCAAAAATGTTTATTCTGGAGTTGAACAAGAGTATCAGATTGAATATCGCATCAAGGCAAAAGATGGCCGTATCAAGTGGGTTCTATCCCGTGGGGTCAACTACGAATGGGATGCCGACGGGAATCCTCTGAAGATGCTTGGCACCTTGACAGACATTACGGATCGAATGAATGCGACAAGGAAATTGGCACAGGCAAATTGCGAATTGGAGAAGAGAGTTCAAGAGCAGACAGAAAAGCTCCAGTCATCGAAACAAAAGCTCCAGTCATCGAAACAAAAGCTAAAAAACCTGTCAGCCCACCTCATGGAGGCTCAAGAGTTGGAGCGAAAAAGAATTTCTTTAGAGCTTCACGACGAACTTGGCCAGAGTCTCACTGCCTTAAAGCTGAAAATCAGAGCCATAGAAATGCGCCTACAAGGGGAGCAGGGCTCCGAATTGAATGAAGTTTTGCAGTATATCGACTTAATGATCGAGAACGCCAGAAGGCTTTCCCATGATTTAAGTCCTGTTGCCCTTGAGGATCTGGGCTTTTCTCTCGCGACCCAGCAGATGGTTCAAGATTTCGTTTGTCCGCCAGATGTAGAATTGCTGGCAAGAATCGATAATGTCGATAATCTGTTCAGGCATGAGTCGCAAATTGTTCTGTATCGGGTGATTCAGGAAGCTCTGACCAATGCGATCCGACATGCTGACGCAACTCAGATTTGGGTGTTGGTAAGGAAGCGCGCAAAAGATGTTGTGGTGATGGTTTCTGATAATGGAAAAGGGATCGATTTTCCTATCGATAAAGAAAATCATGAAAATTTTGGCCTATGTGCCATGCGCGAACGCGTTGCTATGCTCAATGGCTCGATAGAATTTAAAACCAGAGTGAAACGTTGGACCAAGGTGGTCGCGGTTGTTCCATTCGAACAAGAGGAGGGGGAATAATGAAGCCTTATCGGATTATCCTTGCAGATGATCACGCAATGGTACGCAAAGGGATAAAGACAATTATCAAAGAATGTCCCAGTGAGGATATTACGGTCGTAGGAGAGGCTAGTGATGGTCTCGCCCTTCTCGATCTGCTCAATGAGATTGAAGCAGACCTGGTCGTACTGGATATATCGATGCCCAAGATGCGTGGAGTCGATGCTGCGGCAGAGATCAGTAAACGACATCCGCACATTCAGACCTTGATCCTTTCCATGCACAAAAATCTCGGCATCGTCAAACTTGCACTTTCAAACGGGGCCAAGGGTTACTTGCTCAAAGAAGATACCGATACCGAACTTTTTGAAGCGATAAGAGAAGTCAGGGAAGGGCGGATCTACCTTTCTCCTCTTCTCGCAAAAGAGATGGCGGCAGATTTGCTGAATCAATCTTTAAATTCTTCTCTCGAGAGGGAAGAATTAACCAAGCGCGAAGAGAGTGTTCTGCGACTGATTGCAGAGGGGAATTCAACCGGAGAAGTTGCCGACGCTTTATGTGTGAGTCCAAATACGGTGCAGAATCACCGTGCGAATATAATGCGTAAGCTTAAAGCGAAAAATATTGCAGAGTTAACCAAGTATGCGTTTCAAAAAGGTTATATCATGCTGGACCCAGAATAACCTTTATTGATCTGATTGGGGTGGTAGATTCTGGTGGATTTCAAAAGGATCAAATGTGAACTCGTCCGACATGAAAGGGCCTGCAACCTAGCTTTTCTCACCTTTTACAGGGATTAGATCGCCGATGCCGCGTAGCACATAGGTCGGGTCAAGATCACTCTCTTTCAGGTCAGCCAGATCAGTGACGCCGCTCAGGACCAAGGCGGAGGACATCCCTGCATTCAATCCCAACTTGACATCGGTTTCCAAGCGATCCCCGATCATCAGGCAGCGCTCTGGGGAGAGCCCAAGTAAGTTCAGGATGGCTTCGGCGGTGTGAACCGAAGGCTTGCCAACCACAACCTCTACACTGACATCACTACAGGCTTCGATGGCGGCAATGATCGCACCGCAGTCTGGTTCGCCACCGCCAGGTACCGGGCAAAAACGGTCGGCGTTGGTGGCAAAGAAGCGTGCGCCAGCCCTGATGGCATCAAACGCAATTTGTAATTTCGGGTAAGCGAAGGTGCGGTCGAAGCTGGCGATGACTGCATCGATGCGCTTGACATCATCGGTCAATTCGAATCCTGCGGCGCGCAGTGCATCAAGAATTGGTTCTTCTCCAATAACGAACAGACGTCCTCCCGGCAGTTCGCGATGCAGAAAATCAATCATCACCACCGATGAATTGATGACATCTTCAGTTGGGGTTGGCAGTCCTAATCGGGTCAGTTTTGCTGCATAGTCGTCACGGGTGTGGGTCGGGTTGTTCGACAGGAAGACAGTTCGTTTGCCCGCCCGGCGCAGAAAGTTGATTGTTTTCTCAGCGTCAGGGAGAAGCTCATCACCGAGATAAACCGTGCCGTCCAGGTCAAAGACGTAGGCGTCGTAAAGCTGAAAAGGCTTTTTAAGAACATGGTTCATGGTGCGTCCTTCAGTGAAGGGAATGGCTCTTTATGTCAGTCGATAAACCTTGCCCTGTTCAACCAGGGGAAGAGGGGCTTTTGCCAGATGTGCGGTATGATAGGCCAGCACAGGGCCAGGTATGGCATCGGCAAGCTTCTGCAATTGCTTCCAGTAGGTATGCACACCGTTCGGGTTGTTAAAGTCGACCTCGTGGAAAACCAGTTGACAGTCAGCAAACCACTCTGGTTCCAGCTCTTTCCTGCCGAGAACTTTATTAATGGCGGGATCGAATTTGGTATCACCCGAGTAGCCGAAGCTTTTCCCTTGTGCTGAAAACTTTAAACCGAGAGTGCCGAAAGGTAGAAAATGGTGATTCAGGCGGCAGTTTATCTCAATATCACCCACCTTGAGCGGTGATCCCGGTTGCATCGGGGTCAGGTTCACGAGTGAGGTAAAGTTCGAGCACAATGGAGTGAATTGATTTTGTAAAACGGCGTAGATAGGAGGGGTAGTCAGCAGTTCAATTGTCTTGCCAGTTTTTTCGGCGCGTTTAAGGCAGGCAGAAAATCCCTGCATATGATCTTCATGGTTGTGGGTGACTAAGAGATGGGTTATGTCATCCCAGTGAACACCTTGCCGTAGTAGGGTTTGAGCTGGATAGCCACAAGGATCGATCCAGATCGCCTTGTCGCCGAACCTGACAATAGAATTGGAAACAGTCTCATTGAAACCGTTACCAGTGCCGATAGCCTGTACTTCCATGATCTCTCTGAGCTTTGTGTCGCGCTGGATTTTCCCAAGCGCCTCCTCAACGAGTCGATCTGCATCCTGTGTTGATGCGCAGAAAGACCGGTCATAGAGGGGCTGGCCTCGATCGGTCAGGATGATATTGCTGTTTTGAACTTTTATTTGTAAAGAGCCGCTCTCAAATAGTGGGTTTGCTGGACACTTGCTGAACCAGTTTTTTGTCCACGATTTTTTCTCGATGAAATGTCGCTGATCGTCGAAATAATAGGTGAATGTTTCGTCAAGGTTGCGGTAAAGAAGCTCCAAATCGGTTGGCGCACCAACATATCTTTTTGTGGTCTCTCCTTTAACCTGTGCCTGCCAAAGGACGAATTCTTCTCCTGTGTAGTTATCTCCAGCCATTGTTGCTTCCCAGGGGGGGACAATGACAATCTCTGCCCGCAATCCGTGTTCGTCCATGAACTTGGCGATATCCGGCATACTGCCGATCCGCACAAGACCTTCAGATGTTTTAACCAGATCAACATACATTCCGCAATATTCAATTCGCTGAAACTGGGAGCTAGGCTGGGTTAGTCGACTGATTGACATGGATGAAATCTTCTTTCTATGTAATCGTTTACAATATGATTTATATTACAAGCCACTAGTTTAATTCAAGAACAAATGAAAATTTCGTTAAAGTTGAGTATAATGTCTATAAATCAACAGATTATGCGTGTAGTAAAATGCCTGATTAAAAATAGATTGACTTCTTATGATGGCCCGAATATATAAATGTAAACGCTTGCAAAGGACGATGAATGAGTACCATTCTTGATGTTGCAAAACTTGCGGGAGTTTCCACCGCAACCGTGTCCAGAGTGATCAATAATCCCGACCAGGTTCGGGAGGACACGCGGAGCAAAGTTGAGCGGGCTATGCAGCTGTGCAATTACAAGTACAATGCTCTCGCTCGTGGTTTTGCCACCAAACAGTCTAAGACGATTGGGCTGATTATTCCCACCATTAGAAATTCTGTATTCGCGGAATCTACCCGCGGGGTTCAAGACTACGCCGACGGACAAAAAAATCAGGTGATCCTGGGTAATACCTATTACAGCTACGATCAGGAAGAAAAGTTGATCAAAACCCTGCTGGAGAAGCAGGTGGATGGACTGATTATTACGACAACCAACCGAAAGGGGCGGTGTTGAAATCTCTGGTTGATGAAGGAGTCCCTTTCGTATTGCTCTACAGCACCCTGAAAGGGGGGCCAATGTCGGCTGTCGGTATCGACAACTACCGAGGAGGCTATCTTGCGACTGAGCACTTGGTTCAGCTTGGACATCGACGGATCGGCATGGTCGCTGGAAACTTTTCAATGTCAGATCGGAGCCTGCATCGCTGGCATGGCTATAAACAGTGTCTGAAAAAATATGGCATTCCCTATGACAAAGAGTTGCTGGCCCAGACAGATTACTCCCTGGCTGGTGGAAAAGCTGCTACTCAGAAGTTGCTGTACCTTAAAACACCTCCAACTGCTCTATTTTGTTCTAATGATTATTTGGCCTTGGGGGCGATGAAGGGGGCTCGTGAAATGGGTTTGAACCTGCCGCAGGATCTGTCTGTTGTCGGATTTGATGATATCCTGATCGCATCACATATCGTTCCTGAACTGACAACTGTTTATCAACCTGCTTATGAAATGGGGAAGTTGGGGGCGAAATTACTGTTTGAGTTGATGGGTAAAGAGAGCAAGCCGGTACAGTTAATGCTGGATTCGTCGCTGATCGTCAGAGCATCGACCGTTTCTCCTGATAGTCGCGCTGAATAATGAAAACGTATCCTGAGACTAACAAAAACGTAACAGGAGAAACATAGGTTACGACGCTCGATAAAAGCAGAGCAGGGTTGTTTAATCTTTTCTATGGAGGAATTTAGATGAAAAAGCTTGCATTGAAGCTAAAGTTTTTTACCGTCGTATTAGCCTTATTGACATTTTCAACGACGGCGATGGCGACGGAATTGACGATGTTTTACCCGGTTGCGGTTGGTGGTCCGCTGACAAAATTGGTCGATAAACTTGTTCAGGATTTTCAATCAGAGAATCCAGACATCAAGGTCAAAGCCATTTATTCTGGAAACTATTCCGATACGATGACCAAGGCGATGACCTCGCTCAAAGGCGGAAATCCTCCCCATCTTTCCGTTATTCTTTCCACCGAAATTTACACCTTGATTGACAATGATGCGATTGTGGCTTTCGATGATCTGGTCACCAGCGATTCAGAAAAGCAGTGGTTGAACAGCTTTTATCCAGCGCTGATGGAGAATAGTCGCACCGCTGGAAAAACCTGGAGTATCCCTTTCCAGAGATCGACCATCGTTATGTATTACAATAAAGATGCTTTCCGTGAAGCTGGCCTGGATCCTGAAAATCCTCCAGCAACATGGGATGAACTGGTCACGATGGGTCAGAAGCTGGTCAAGAAAGACGCTTCCGGTAAGGTGACTCAATGGGGGCTTGAAATCCCTTCAACTGGTTATCCTTATTGGATGTTTGGAGCCTTAGCCCGCCAAAATGGCGAGGTGCTGATGAATGGTGCTGGCAATGAGGTTTATTTCAATAAGCCAGGCGTTGTTAAAACTCTTGAATTCTGGAAATCTTTAGGCCATGAGCATGGTGTGATGCCAAAGGGAACCATTGAGTGGGGCACACTGAGAAGTGATTTCCTTGAAAAGAAGACCGCAATTATGTGGCACAGTACTGGCAATCTGACTGCGGTTAAGAAAAATGCTTCTTTTGATTTTGGCGTCGCTATGCTGCCAGCTAAAAAAGAGCGGGGGACACCGACTGGTGGTGGTAACTTCTATATCTTCAAAAATTCCTCTCCAGAGGAACGTGCTGCCGCTCTCAAGTTTATTAAGTGGATGACCCAGCCGAACCGAACTGCCCAGTGGAGTATTGGTACTGGTTACCTCGGAACCCGTGCGGATGCCTATGAAACCCCTGAGCTGCAGGAGTATGTCAAAACCTTTCCACCCGCAGCTGTTGCCAGAGATCAGCTGAAGTATGCCACTGCCGAACTGTCCGTGCATGAGAACGGCAGGATTTACAAAGTTCTTAACGATGCCATCCAATCGGCATTGACGGGCGCAAAAACACCTGAAAAGGCACTGTCTGGTGCACAAAAGCAGGCAGAGCGAGTTCTTAAGCGCTACTAGGACTACTCAACCACCAAGCCCAGTGGGGGAGCATAAACGCTCTCCCATTGTGGGGATATATGATGACTGATTATGGAAATCAATAAATCCGGAATAGGAACAACAATCGAAACCATCGGCGCCTGGATGCTTGGAATCCTTTGGCTGATGCCGGTTCTGTTTGCTTTCTGGAGCTCCTTTCATCCGGCGGAGTATTCAACCAGCTTTGAATTGTTCGCACCGGTCACCACCGATAATTTTGTCAGGGCCTGGTCTTATGCGCCATTTCCTCGCTATCTACTGAATACCTTCGGGCTCGTCACCATTATTTTAGCCTCTCAGTTTGTCCTTTGCACCTTAGCAGCCTATGGTTTTGCACGGTTTAAATTCTGGGGACGCGAGGTTCTGTTTGCTGTGGTGCTGTTGCAGCTGATGATTATGCCTGAGGTTCTTTTGGTTGAAAACTACCGGACCATCAGTGCCATGGGACTACTCGATACCATTACCGCTATTGGTCTCCCTTATATGGCCAGTGCTTTTGGTATTTTTCTGCTGCGGCAGTCTTTTAAAACCATTCCTAACGAACTGGTCGAAGCGGCTCAGGTAGAAGGAGTCTCCTCCCTGGGGATTCTGTGGAAGGTCTATGTTCCTCTGGCACGTTCTACCTATGTTGCCTATGGCTTGGTGTCGGTCAGTTATCACTGGAATAACTTTTTGTGGCCTTTGGTTATCACCAGTTCGGTTAATAGCCGACCCTTAACTGTCGGGCTTGCCATATTCGGCGCGCCGGAATCGGGGGTTGACTGGTCGATAATTACTGCGGCAACGGTCATGACCATGGCGCCGTTGTTGGTGGCCTTTATCCTGTTCCAAAGACAGTTTGTGCAATCTTTCATGCATTCCGGTATCAAATAACGCCGGGATGGTTGTTCTTATTTTTTTCATTGAGTGGGTTTAGATGTCAGCAATCAAGATAAAAGATGTTACTAAAAGCTGGGGTGATTTTACCGCCCTGGAGACCATCAACTTCGAATGTGAAGAGGGAAACCTGCTCGTGCTGCTCGGTCCTTCCGGTTGTGGTAAATCAACCACCCTGAGAATGATCGCCGGTTTAGAAACCCCCACAGCAGGAGAGATTGAAATCGGCGGAAAGAATGTCACCAATCTACCACCGGTCAAGCGGGACATTTCTATGGTGTTTCAAAACTATGCTCTGTTTCCTCACCTGAATGTCGGTGAGAATATTTTGTTCGGGCTGAAAGCGCGTAAGGTTTCAAAGTCGGATCAAAAAAAGAAGCTCGAGTATGCAGCTAACATTCTTGGATTGTCTGAGTTGCTCGATCGAAAACCGGCGCAACTGTCTGGTGGACAGAGGCAGCGGGTTGCTCTGGGGCGGGCCATTGTCGCAAATAGTACTGTCTGTTTGATGGATGAGCCGCTGTCAAATCTTGATGCCAAACTCAGACAGGAAATGCGTCAGGAGATCCGCGCCCTCCAACAGCGCTTGAAGATGACCATGGTCTATGTCACTCACGACCAGGTTGAGGCGATGACGATTGCGGATAAAATCATTCTGATGAAGGGGGAGGGATAGAGCAACATGGGACCCCAGAGGAATTATATAATCGTCCGCAAACGGCTTTTACTGGGAACTTTATCGGTAACCCACCGATGAATATTCTCAATATGGATCGTTCCTTGCGAGACGCTTTCGCGGCTGTTTTGCCAGTTGAAAACAGCATTGAACCCTACAGGTTAGGCGTTAGGCCAGAAAATATCGAGGTGTCAGGGGAGTCTGGTCTGGCTGTTAAGGTTGAGACGATTGAATACCTTGGGGCGGATACCCTGTTGATGTGTCGCTCGCTGGAGCAGGAGATCGTTGTGTCGGTGAGCGGTATGTCCGATGTCCGTGTTGGCGATCAGGTTAAGCTCAATTGGGAATCAAAACATATTCACCTGTTCAGCCTGGCAACCGGTCAGCGCTTAGAGTATTAAGTTCTATGGTGACTTTTCTCAAAATGATTAGGTGTAGTCTATGACATCAAATTTTACATCAAACCGTTGGGTTCATATTAATGGTTGGCTCCTGGTTCTGCCTGCACTGGTTATGATCGGCCTGTTTACCCATTATCCGATCTTTTCGTCTTTGTATCACAGTCTGTTTTCCAACGGTACGCCGCTTAAACCCGCAGAGTTCATTGGTTCTGAAAATTACGTTTATCTTTTAGATGACGAGATCTTCTGGAAGGTGTTGAAAAATAATCTGGTTTATTCCATGTGCACAGTTCCCTTGAGTGTCGTTATGGCTCTGGGGATGGCATTGTTGGTCAACCGAAACCTCAAAGGTCGCGGGTTGGTTCGGATGTCATTTTTTACTCCAACTGTCCTTCCCATGATCGCTGTCGCCAATATCTGGTTGTTCTTCTACACCCCTGAATATGGCCTATTTGATCAAATATTTGCCTTCTTCGGTGGCGACAGTCACAACTGGTTAGGTAACCCCAACACGGCACTGTTTTGTCTTATCTTTATGGTGATCTGGAAAGAATCGGGCTTTTTTATGATCTTTTACCTCGCGGCCTTGCAACAGCTTTCACCGGAACTTCATGAGGCAGGCAAGATTGAAGGATCAGGGCGTTGGTATTATTTCCGCCGTGTGACTTTTCCGCTGCTCATGCCGACCACCCTGTTTGTGACGATTAATGCAGTGGTAAACTCATTCAAGTTGGTTGATCATCTGGTCATCATGACTAAGGGGGGCCCAGACAATGCCAGTTCGCTTTTGTTGTACTACATCTACGAAAACGCTTTCAGCTTCTGGGACACGAGTTATGCTGCAACCTTGACGGCCGTTATGGTGCTGATACTGGCGATTGTCACAATCATCCAGTTTACGGTGGTAGAGAAGAGGATTCATTATCAATAGGAATTGAGTTTTTCTGGTTTTTATGTTGTTCAGAGGGCCAGTCTCTTATTTCACTGTTATCTACACGGTTTATGAGTTTTCTGATGCGCAGGATGTGCTAAGATTACGAACCGAACCCTTTTGGAAGATGATCGATGCGGTTCACCTTGTCACCGCATCCCACGGTTAGAGTATAATCTTCCCACCCGATCAAATAAATTGTGCAGAGACAGAAATAATGAAAACAAGAAAAGAACGCGCAGCTTACATTGCGCAAAAGCTCGATGTACTTTATCCTTCGATTCCCATTCCATTAGATCATACCGATGCTTACACGCTTTTGATTGCTGTGTTGCTGTCGGCTCAGTGTACTGATTTGCGAGTCAATCTGGTCACGCCTGGCCTCTTTGCTAAAGCGGATAATCCTCAAAAAATGGCGAAGCTTTCGGTCGATGAGATTAAAGAGAGTATTGCCACTTGTGGGTTGGCCAACAGTAAGGCGAAAAACATCAAAAAACTGTCTGAAATGCTGATGGAAAAGTATGACGGTGAAGTCCCTCGCACCTTTGAACAGTTGGAAGAGTTGCCTGGAGTCGGGCATAAAACCGCCAGCGTTGTAATGATCCACGCCTTTAAAATCCCTGCATTTCCTGTGGATACCCATATCCACCGTTTAGCTCAGCGTTGGGGGCTGACCAAGGGCAAAAATGTTGATCAGACAGAAACGGATTGTAAAAAGCTTTGGCCACGTGAGGATTGGGAAAAATTACATCTGCAGATCATTACCTATGGTCGTGAGTATTGCTCTGCCAGAGGTTGCGATGGTACTAAATGCGAAATTTGCCGCACGACCTATCCCAATCGTAAAAAGCCCTTTGTGACCAATAAGGCATGATGATCGTTTGGTCATTATAAAGGCAAATTTGAGGGATGTTGTGAGAGTGCGAACCGCATCATTGTAGAAGAAAGCTGTTGGTTAGAGCGATACAGTTCATTCGCACACCATATGGCGCAATTTCAACACTAAAGAAAGACCATGGTCGCTTTCAAGCGACCATTTTTTATGAGGAAGACTATGAGTGCTTTATATATGTTTATTTCCGCCCTAAGCTTCGCCCTGATGAGCGGTTGCGTCAAGGCGGTCAGTTTAGCGGGGATTCCAGTCATGGAGATACTGGCGGCTCGGGCGCTTGTTTCTTCTGTCCTTAGTTATGCTGATATCAGAAGAAAAGGAATCACTCCCTGGGGACACAATCGACCATTGCTGATTGCCCGTGGTGTCGTTGGTACCATGGCGTTGATGTGCTTTTTCTATGCCATTACGGTTCTGCCCTTGGCTGAAGTAACCCTGCTACAGTATCTCAACCCTGTTTTCACCTCTGTTATTGCATTGTTGTTCATTGGTGAAAGAATTCAACGTTCAACCATTGGCTGCATCGTCCTTAGCCTGCTCGGGGTGGTGTTGATGGTTCAACCTTCATTTTTGTTCGGTCATGCACAGGCAGGACAGCATCTGCCTACTTTTGGGGTTATAGCTGCGCTGATGGGAGCTTTCGGTGCAGGGGCCGCTTATGTTCTGGTTCGGCAGTTAAACAAAACCGATGATCCTTCAGTGATTATCTTCTACTTCCCAATTATTGCATTGCCTGTTTCTCTTGTGTTGCTGGGAGATGACTTTGTGATACCGCAAGCTCTGGACACCTGGATACTGTTGCTTATGGTTGGAATCTTTACTCAGATCGGGCAGTATTGCTTGACAGTTGCCATGAAAAAAGAGAAGGCGTCAAAAGCGATGGCGTTTTCCTATGTTCAGGTTCTCTTTTCAGCTGCCATCGGTTGGTTTTTCTTCAGTGAAATTCCAGGCGGTCCAGCTTTGATCGGGACTCTGTTTATTGCTGGTGGCGCCATGGTCAATCTGTATCCCCAGTTAAAGCGTCGGCAACGATTATCGACCTGTTGATGATGTTACGGGACAAATGAATTGAGTTAAAACAGTGGCATTTATTGATGGTAATGTCTGGTTTGGTTTGGCCCGGAATCAGACCTGATAGTAAATACTGAAAGATAAGTAGGTGGAGGTTGCAGCATCTGGTAGGCACGGGCGGGATTGAACCGCCGACCCCTACCGTGTCAAGGTAGTGCTCTCCCACTGAGCTACGTGCCTGCATCCAAACTGCGGCGTACTTATAACGAATCGAGACAAAGACTGTCAAGCCATTTATCTCATTTATGGGCGATTAAGATAAAAGATGGTGCAGATAAGCTTTTGATATCACACTTGCTTTTACTTTGTTGTGATGAAGGCAGGATTTAAACGTGATGATCAATGTTTTACTGGAATGACGCATTTTCACCAAATGATTGACGTGCCTCATGTTTGCGGATTACAGTGTTCACTTCAAAGGAAGAGAATATGGGGAAACCGACAACGAAAGATCTTGCCAAGGCGGCGGGTGTAAGTCTTGCGACTGTGGATCGAGTGCTCAATGGTCGAGGGGGAGTGCGACAGACTACGGTTGAACGGGTCAATGATGCGATCAGGACGCTTGGTTATGTTCGTGACATCTCTGCGGCCAATTTAGCACGGAGTACGGAATACAAGTTGGTGTTTCTGTTGTCTGATCATGATGACGAATTCACCAATATGATTCATGATGCAATCGGAGAAGCCAATGTTTCCATGGCCCATGAACGCACGTCTATTACTATTATTCGTGTGCCGGCAAATGATCCGCACCGGATTGCCCTGCACATTGATGAGTTATCATCGGACAATGTCAATGGTGTGGCAATCATGGCTCCCGAAACTGCGCAGGTCCGTGATGCAATTTTGCGATTGGACGCTCGTGGTATCGCCGTAGTCGCCTTTGTTTCCAATCAACCCAATGCTCATAATGCGTATTTTGTTGGCATTAACAACGAGGCGGCAGGGCGCACTGCCGGAGAATTGCTGGCACGTTTTATCGGCGAACGACAGGGTACTGTTCTGGTTGTTACCGAAACAATGCAATCGCGCGACAGTCTGGAGCGCAGGTTGGGGTTTGATTCCATTATGGCAGAATATGCACCGCAATTAAGAATCCACCCTTCGATGGAAACTTACGCCGATGCTGACCGTACAGAAAAGATTATTACGGCAGCGTTACACAATAATCCTAATATTGTTGGCATCTATTTGATGAGCATGATATCTCGCAAACGATGCAAGTTATAGAAGCGAAGGGGATGCCGCAAAAATATGTGATTATCTGTCATGAATTGACTCAGGATACCCGCTCGCGACTTGTTGATGGAACCATGGACGCTGTTATAACACAGGATGTGGGACATTTGGTGCGAAGTGCAGTTCGAGTGTTGAAAGCTCGAATGACACACATCGGTACGGTTGCTTCTCAGGAACGAATCCGTATAGAAATCATACTACGTGAAAATTTGCCAGAAGATCAAAAAAACACCTATATCTAGTCACTTTTGTTCGGTCATTTTTTTTAATGAAAAATGATGTACGTACCTCAAAAAGGCATTGACCGAAAAACGTGCATAACTTATGCTGATAATTGCAAGTAAATTCGCGGAAAATGGCCCGTCGCCAACATCCGCCATCAATGATCTGGGAGGAATCTATGAGAGTTTCAAAATTACTGATCTCGACAGCTATCTTCACCATGAGCATCGTAGGGTCGACCAGCGCTTTCGCTGCAGATCTTACTCTTTGCTGGGCATCCTGGGACCCAGCTAATGCACTTGTAGAAATGAGCAAGGATTTCGAAGCCGAAAGCGGCAACAAAATGCATTTCGAATTCGTGCCATGGCCCAACTTTGCCGACCGCATGCTCAATGAGCTTAATTCGGGTGGGCATCTATGTGATCTGATGATCGGCGATAGCCAATGGATTGGTGGTGCGGCAGAAAATGGCCAATATCTCAAACTCAATGACTTCTTCGATGCCAATGGCATTTCGATGGACGATTTCCTTCCTGCAACTGTGACCGGTTACGCCGAGTGGCCAAAGAACACACCTAACTATTGGGCACTCCCCGCCTATGCAGATGTTGTTGGCTGGACCTACCGCAAAGATTGGTTTAACCGACCAGAACACCAAAAAGAATTTAAAGCCAAACATGGCTATAAATTAGATGTTCCCGCCGATCTTAATCAACTCAAGGACATAGCCCAATTCTTCCAAGGTCGTGTTATCGATGGTAAAAAAGTCTATGGTGCGGCGATCTATACCGAGCGTGGATCAGAAGGTATCACCATGGGTGTCACCAATGCTCTGTATAATTACGGATTCAAGTATCAGAACCCAGCAAAACCATATGATATTGAGGGGTTTGTCAATTCCCCAGGTGCAGTGAAAGCTCTGGAGTACTACAAAGAGCTTTACGATACAGGAACACCTCCAGGTTCATCCGACTGGTATATGTCTGAAGATATTGACGCCTATAAGTCTGGTCAGGTCGCTCTGCAAATGAACTTTGCGTTTATTTGGCCTGGTGTCAACGCTGATCCGAATGTCGGTGGCGACCGTACAGGTTTTTTGCCAACCCACCGGGTCCATCGGGGCAATTTGCTCAGCTGGGCGGGCAGGGCATTTCAGTTGTCGCCAACACTCCTCATAAAAATGCAGCGCTCGATTATATCAAGTGGTTCGCTAAACCTGAAATCCAGGCTCGCTGGACTGAAATGGGTGGTGCTTCAGCGATGCGTGCCGTCCTTGAAGCTCCCGACTTTCCGAATAAAAAAGCCTACAACAAGGCGTTCTTAAAATCCATGTCGATTGTTAAGGACTTTTGGGCCGAGCCATCCTACGCATCTTTGATGCTGGCCATGCAGGCTCGTGTACATAACTATGTCATCGCAGGTCAGGGAACGGCTAAAGAAGCTCTTGATGGTCTGGTCAGGGATTGGATCGAAGTCTTCGAGGACGAAGGTAAACTCTAAGTTTTGCTATCTATCCCCACCCGCTGGGCGGGTGGGGTGCTTTAAACTGCACCATATTTAATGCGCCACATCTTTGCACTTAACCGGTATTTCCTAACGCAAGGACAGCAAAATGGCCGACAAAACTATTGACCGCATTGCCCGTGCAACGCCTCCGGGGGTCGCCAAGCGGGTCCGGGCCCTGTCTGATCGAACCATCGCCTGGTTGTTTGTGGGGCCAAGCATTGTATTGCTTCTGGCGGTCAACATCTTTCCACTGGTATGGACGATCCGGCTTAGTTTTACCAACTACCGGGTTAATCGTGTCAATGCACCCGTCAAGTCGATCGGTCTGCGTAATTATGAGCGTATCCTGTCCGATCCCGATATCTGGCAGACCATGCAGGCAACGGCGCATTTTCTGTTCTGGACAATCTTATTCCAGGTTCTCATCGGTTTTGCCCTCGCTTATCTGATTAATAAGAAATTCAAAGGGAATGATCTCTGGACCACCATTATTGTCCTTCCTATGATGCTTTCGCCAGCCGTAGTTGGAAACTTCTGGACTTTTCTCTATCAGCCGCAAATTGGATTGTTTAATTACGTCGTCAGTTTTTTCACAGGCATTGATCCCTCTTCATTTACGATGATCGGCTCTATCAATCTGGCCCCATGGGCCATTGTGATTGTCGATACATGGATGTGGACACCTTTTGTCATGCTGATCTGTCTTGCCGGACTGCGGTCGATCCCCGATTCGATTTATGAAGCAGCCGAGATTGACCGGGCGAGTAAGTGGCGTCAGTTCTGGACCTTGACTGTTCCTATGGTTCTGCCTTTTTTGATGCTTGCGGTCCTGTTTCGTGGCATCGAAAACTTCAAAATGTTCGACCTTGTGGTGCAGCTGACCGGTGGTGGGCCGGGATCAATGACAACCCTGACTTCAATAGACCTTAAGCGAGAGGCGTTTGAAAAATGGCGTACCGGCTATGCCTCTGCCTACGCAGTGATCCTGTTTGTCACAGTTTTTGGCCTGGCTTCGATCTATGTAAAAGCCTTGAACAAGGTAAAAGACCGATGAGTGGATATTCAATTACAGAGCCATCAAAACGGCAGAAGTGGGTGGCAGGACTGCTTGTCATGACCTATGCTCTGGTAACCTTGTTGCCGCTGCTATGGGTCATTGCAACGGGGTTCAAGTCTCCCGCCGATTCTATCGCCTATCCACCCAAAGTGGTGTTCCAGCCTTCGCTGGAAGGTTATGTCAATCTCTTTACAACTCAGACCCGGATCACCCCCGACATGGAAGCAACTCTTGCACCGCCCGAGACCTGGTATGAAGAAATCGTGCGAGATAAGGGGATGGTGGTTGCAGGTCCGTCACGTTATGGCCAGCGCTTTCTGAATTCAGTCATTATTGGTTTTGGCTCAACCTTCTGTTCCGTTTTTTTGGGGACCCTTGCCGCTTATGCCTTTTCGCGCTTTAAAGTTCCGATTAAGGATGACCTGTTATTCTTCATCCTGTCTACGCGCATGATGCCGCCGGTTGCGGTGGCAATCCCGATTTTTTTGATGTATCGACAGCTTGGGCTCAGCGATACCCATCTGGGTATGATTTTACTTTACACGGCGGTCAACCTGTCTTTGTCGGTCTGGCTTTTGAAAGGTTTTATTGATGAAATTCCACTCGAATATGAAGAAGCCGCATTGATCGACGGCTATACCCGTTTTCAGGCTTTTTATAAGGTTGTGCTACCGCAGGCAGCCACCGGTATCGCTTCGACAGCGATTTTCTGCCTGATTTTCGCCTGGAACGAATATGCCTTTGCGGTCCTCCTTACTTCGGGAACCGCGCAAACTGCACCACCTTTTATACCCACCATTATCGGTGTTGGTGGTCAGGACTGGCCAGCAGTAGCCGCCGGAGCGACGATCTTTTTGATCCCGGTTATGATATTTACCATTCTGCTGCGCAAGCATCTGTTGCGTGGAATTACATTTGGGGCGGTGCGTAAATGAACGGCTTTATCAGTGGTTTACTACAGTTACGCCGTGGCGCGTGGGAGATGCTGGCTTCTTTAGTCATCGCACTCGGCGTATTTATGCTTATGCAGCCATTCTGGATGGTGGCCTTTACCTATTCTTTCATCGTGACACTTACAGGCACAGTGATGTTTATCATTGTCAGCCATTTCCCGGAATAGAGCTATGGCGCAAATCATCATCAAAAATCTACGCAAGGATTTTGGCGACTTTACCGCTGTAAAGTCTTCGAGTTTCACCATTGAACATGGTGAGTTCTTTATGCTTCTTGGTCCTTCTGGTTGCGGTAAAACCACGACCTTGAGGATGATTGCAGGTCTGGAATTACCGACTTCAGGGGAAATTTACATTGATGGTGAGGATGTCAGCCAAAAGCGCGCGAGCAATCGCGACATTGCATTTGTCTTTCAGATGTTTGCCCTTTATCCGCATTTGAATGTTCGGCAAAACATCAGCTATCCGCTGAAAAGCCAGGGGATGGCCAAAGCTCAGATCAAGCGCAAGGTGGCCGAAGTCGCTAAGCTGCTTGGTATTGAGGAGATCCTCGACAAGCCAGTTGGTGGGCTTTCGGGTGGTGACCGCCAACGTATTGCCCTGGGGCGTGCCATCGTGCGTGAACCCAAAGCGTTTATGATGGATGAACCTCTGGGGGCTTTGGATGCTGAATTCCGTGAGCGCATGGCGGAAGAGCTACGTGCACTTCATGACCGGATGGGTGCCACAACGGTTTATGTCACTCATGATCAGCTTGAAGCGATGCAGATGGGTGACAAGATTGTGGTGATGAATCACGGAAGTGTTGAACAATTCGGGGTGCCGCAGGATATTTATGACTGGCCGGCAACGATGTTTGTGGCCAATTTTATCGGTTCACCGTCGATGAATTTTCTCCATCTACAGGGATCTGTTTCCGTTGGTGATACGACCATTTCACTAGCCGGACAATCTTTCGATATTCCTGAGATGTTGCAAGGTTGTGAAGGTGACATCGCTTTTGGTGTGCGACCCGAGCATATTTTCTTCGATCAAAAAAGCCAGTATCGCGGTGATGTGATCGCGACTGAATACCTTGGCACGACACAAATTGTAACCCTGCAAACCCAGAATGGTCTGTTGAAATCGCGAGTATCTGCAGGTGAAAGAGTTTCAGCAGGTGACAACGTTGGGCTGGCATTCAATGCCAGGACGATTACTCTTTTTGATGAAAAAACCGGTGCAGCTCTGCTGTCGGATGGAAATAAAGGAGTGCTGAGTCATGGCTGAAGTCATCCTGAATAATATCTGTAAATCCTTCGGTCACCAGGTGGCGCTGACCGATGTTTCTATGACCGTCCCAGACAGCTCATTCGTTGTTCTTCTTGGTCCTACAGGGGCAGGGAAGACCACGACTTTACGTTTGGTTGCGGGGCTTGATAAGCCCGATAGCGGGATTATTCTGATCGATGGTGTTGATGTCGCAGCGCAGTCTCCGGCGCAACGTAATATTGCGATGGTTTTTCAACAATACTCACTTTATCCACACCTGTCAGTGCGTGAAAACCTGGCCTTTCCGTTGAAATCGCCAATACTACGCACTCCAGCCGATGAAATTACACGTAAGGTTGGTGAGGTTGCTGAAACTTTGCAGATTTCACACAAGCTTGATAATAAGGCAACGGAACTGTCTGGTGGGGAAATGCAACGGGTCTCAATCGGCCGTGCTCTTGTGCGCAACCCTCGAGTATATTTAATGGATGAGCCGCTCAGTTCGCTTGATGCCAAGCTACGTTCAGATTTACGTGTCGAATTGAAGCGAATTCAGGCCAATCTTGGTGCAACTATGCTCTATGTAACCCACGATCAGACCGAGGCTATGACAATGGCCACTCATGTCGGGGTGCTTGACAGTGGAACACTGACTCAATTCGGTACTCCGCGCGAAATCTACGAAGATCCGGTCAGTATTTACACGGCCAGTCGGTTGGGCTCTCCTAAAATTAATATCTTACCGGCAGACCTTTTCCCTGGAGCCCCAGTCGGAGCAAGCAGCATTGGCTTGCGTCCAGAACATATCCGTTTGGGTGAAGGGCATGAAGCGCAAGCGGTGAGGGTCGAACACCTAGGTGATCAAACCCGTTTACATTTGAAGATCAAAGATCTGGACCTGATAACTCTGACCGAGGCGCACACAGAAATTCAATCGGGTGATTGTCTGAAAGTTGCCCCTCAATCCCCGCTTTATTTTAGCGCAGATGGTAAGCGCATAAATAGTTAGGAGATCAATCATGGCACAGTTTATCAATACGAAAGAAGCGCTTGTAACAGAAGCGATAGAAGGAACTCTTCATACCTCAAGGGGTCAATTGGCACGGTTGGACGGATTTCCCCACATCAAAGTTGTGTTGCGCAACGATTGGGATAAATCCAAGGTCGCACTAGTCTCTGGCGGAGGTTCAGGTCACGAACCGGCTCATGTTGGTTATGTTGGCAAGGGAATGTTAACTGCAGCTGTGTGTGGCGACGTGTTTGCTTCCCCCTCAGTTGATGCTGTTTTAGCGGGTATTCTGGCTGTTTCTGGTCCGTCTGGTTGTTTACTTATTGTCAAGAACTACACGGGTGACAGACTCAATTTTGGACTTGCGGCGGAACGGGCACGTGCTTACGGTATTAAGGTTGCCATGGTGATTGTCGATGATGACATTGCTCTGCCAGACCTGCCTCAGGCCCGGGGAGTTGCGGGCACCTTATTTGTACATAAAATTGCCGGAGCCCTGGCAGAAGCAGGAGCTGATTTAGAGACAATCAGTGTTGCAGCTATGCGTGTTATTGATAATGTCTGCAGCATTGGTATGTCTCTGGATACCTGTACCGTACCAGGTTCTCCTAAAGAGGCGCGGATCGAAGCTGGCAAAGCCGAATTAGGGCTTGGCATTCACGGGGAGTCAGGTGTTGAGTTGGTCGATTTTGTCGGAGCACGCGATGCGATGTTGCTCGTGCTGGAAAGGCTTAAAAGGCATGTCGTGAAGGCACCAGTTGTTGCGCTACTTAACAACCTGGGCGGAACAACTCCACTGGAAATGTCGATTCTGACGGAAGAGCTGGTTAAATCCAACATTGTTGAAGGCATTCAGTATCTGGTTGGTCCCGCTTCCATGATGACTTCACTTGATATGCGTGGATTTTCTGTATCGCTTATGTCAGTCAGTCAAGACGATCTGGATTTACTGCAGGCTCCTGTTACTATGGCGAGCTGGCCTGGGTGCATAGCCCTTGAATCCCCTGTTATTAAACCGATCCCAGATGGATTGACCCCGATTACGCCCATACCATCAAGCGATCCGGATACAGCTCGATTTATCAAGCACTGTTGTGATATTTTCATTGAGGCAGAATCTGTTCTGAACGCATTGGATGCTCAATCGGGGGATGGGGATACGGGCTCAACCCTCGCGGGAGCATCAAGGGCACTGATAGACGCAATACCCAGACTGCCACAAGCCGATCTGACTCAGCTTTACCGCGCTATCGGATTAGAGCTAAGTCAGACGATGGGTGGCTCATCCGGCGTACTGCTGGCGATCTTTTTCTCAGCTGTCGGCGATGCAGCTTCAGGTGGACAGACGAACGTCCAGGCACTCAAGGCTGGTTTAGCTCGGGTTCAGGAAGTCGGTGGGGCACAGCTTGGTGATCGAACCATGGTCGATTCGCTGACGCCCGCACTTGATGCACTTCCTGACGGTTTTGCTGCTGCAGCCAAAGCTGCGCGTACGGGTGCCGAGATCACCTCTGATATCCTCAAAGCCAAGGCTGGTCGCGCCAGTTATATCTCTGAAGAGCGTTTGAAGGGTCATAACGATCCTGGTGCAGAGGCTGTCGCTTTACTTTTTGAAAGTTTGGCTGATCGTTAATTTTTACACCAATGTTGCTCGTCGGTGATGGCTATGAATGCTTACGTGGTCTCTGCCGGAGAAGAATCGAAAGGGCTACTGGATCGAATACTGATTCAGTAGCCCTTTTTTATAAGTGCGACATAATACATGATGATACCAGTCAACAGCCCTTAAATGAGTTGAACAGAGTTTTGAACTCACTATCAAATTGACCTTCATTGACAATCATGACATTTTCTTTACAAATCTTTGACCATATGCTGACCACTCTCGTTACAGGTCTTGTTTTAATGGGTTTATCAAATCCCAACCTATAAGGAGTGTGAAATGAACTCAATGCTGAAAAAACTGTTGCCTGTCCTGTTGTTGATATTATTGACTGCCGGTTCCGCTGTGGCAGAACCTCTGCTCAAGCTCGACCTGAGTCTTGATCGAGATGTCCTGCCTGCCGGCCAGCGTGGAACGGCCATCATAAAAGTGGCGCTGAATGTCCCTGAGATCCCGCGTGAAATTGAACGCCCAGCGGTTAATCTGACTCTGATTATCGATCGCTCAGGCTCAATGACAGGAGATAAAATCAGCAAAGCCCGTGATGCAGCGATCACTGCATTGCGGATGCTCGGGCCTCAGGATCTTTTTTCGCTGGTTATTTATGACCACAGCGTCCACACCTTGATTCCGCCGCAATCCGCCGCAAACAGTGAACGTCTCGAAGCGCAAATTCGGCAGATAAGGGTTGGAGGAAATACTGCTCTGTTTGGTGCTGTCAGCCAGGGGGCGGCAGAAACCCGTAAAAATCTAGAGCGCAACTATGTTCACCGCATGGTCCTGCTCTCTGACGGACTCGCCAATGTCGGCCCCAGTTCGCCGATTGATCTGGCTCGACTTGGTGCCGCCTTGCTAAAAGAAGGTATTTCTGTGACCACCATCGGTATCGGTACCGATTTCAATGAAGACCTGATGAGCCAGTTAGCCGACCGCAGCGATGGTAACCATTATTTCGTCGAATCGAGCGTCGATTTGCCACGTATTTTTGCTTCCGAATTGGGGGATGTTCTCAGCGTTGCTGCGCGTCAGGTTAGTATTGAATTGGAAACTCCCCGTGGAGTAACGCCTCTACGGATTATTGGTCGTGAAGGACAGATTGTTGGTCGTCGGGTTGAAATCCATTTAAATCAACTGTACGGGGGACAGGAAAAATATGCCCTGGTCGAAGTTGACGTTAATCCGGGGCTTCCCGACCAACAGCTCAAGGTTGCGTCTGCCCGCGCTTATTATGAAAATGCCCTGACGAGTCGAGAAGAGAATACCTCAGCACAGGCGCAGGTCAGATTTTCAGAGCGCAGAGAAGAGGTTGTCCAATCGGCAAATAAGCCGGTTCTCAAGGCAGTGTTTGAAAACGAAATTGCTGAGAGTCGTGAGCGGGCGCTCGATCTTTATAACGCTGGACGTAAAAAGGAAGCGGTTGCCGAAATTAAACAGAGTAGTATTAAACTGAAATCACAAAGTGACAGTCTTGGTTACAGTGACCTTGCTGATGAGGTGAATGAACTCGAAGAAGAGGCTGAAACATTTTTTGCTCCCAGCTTGCCGAGTGCCGTCAAAAAGGGGATTCGTTCAGAAAGCTATAAGGTCCGTAAACAACAGAAAGACTATTAATACTTTACATCAGAAGGATTTATGCTGAAATCCAGATTGATTATTATTGCCTGGTTGTTATTGCTGGTACCGACCCTGCTTCTCGGGGTCGGTGCTCTGCGTTTATTGCAGAGTGAAGAAGCGCGGCTGCTCAGTAGTCAGCGCGCTGCAGCAGGTGATCGCACCAGTGCTATTGCCGCTAATTTCGATTTGGCCATTGCTGAGGTTCAGGACGGACTGCAGGAGAGGTTGCAGCAATTTTCTCAGCAAAACCTCGCCAGCCAGTTGCATCGATGGAAACGTGGAAACCCGCTGATACGCAATGTTTTTGTGTGGCAACAGGGACGTGGGTTACTTCATCCCGATCCAGAACGCCCGGCCAGTGATGAAGAGAGCGCATTCGTTCGCCGATATCTTCCTCTGTTTGCTGATCAATCGAGCTGGCAAGCACCAGTATCAGATCAACAAAAGATGGCCATCGTCTCGCGAAACATTCTTTCGGAACGGCGTGAATTGCTGCAGCTCGCAAAGCAGGCACCAGCTCGAATGGCTAACTCGGATGCGGGTAGATACAGTGACAGAGATGAACCGAATTTTGCCACAAAGGAAGTTGATACCAGATCGTCTTTAGCAGCAGGGAATAGCTTCTGGCGCAGTTGGTACGCTGATGATCAGCTCCATCTGCTTGGCTGGTTTGCCCCTGCAGACTCACAGCTACGCTATGGCGTTGAAGTAGAAATGATGGCGTTACTCAGTCGTCTTCTTGTAAATTTACCGCACCAGACGACCGGTCAAGACAGTTATGCTCTGCTTGATGGCAACGGCGACATCTTTCATCAGGTCGGTCGTTTTGAAGTCGTTCCTGAAAACAAAGCTCTCGCAGCCAGTGCTCTGCAGAATCTGCCTCATTGGCAGGTTGCTGTTTACATCGATCCGACTGTTGCTCAGACAGGTCACGGGATCATATTGTTTGGCTCACTTCTTATCGGGACCTTTATCATTACTATTCTGTTTGGTGGCTCTTTACTTCTTTGGCAAGCTTACAGGAACCAGCGTGATGCGGTTCAGAAGACCTCCTTTGTCTCAAATGTCTCACATGAGCTTAAAACCCCACTGACCACGATCCGGATGTATGCAGAGTTGCTCGGTGAAGGAAAAATTCAGGATGGAATAAAGCGCGAACGCTACTTACAGACCATTGTCAAGGAGAGTCAAAGATTGACGCGGCTGGTTAATAATGTGCTTGATTTCAGTCGTCTGGAGCAGAAGCGGAGGCGTTACCAGCGTGGATCTCTGGAGTTGAATCAGTTTTTGGGAGAAATCGTAGAAACCCAGAAACCTCGCATGATTGATGCAGCTATTGAGCTGAATCTGGAGCTTCCTTCGGAGCCATGCAACCTGTTCACTGATCGAGATGCTCTTGAGCAGATTATTTTGAATTTGCTTGATAATAGTATCAAATACGCTGCTGAGGGAAAACAATTGGAATTGCAATTGTGCTGCAATCAGCGGGAAGTCAGATTGTTTCTGCGTGACTGGGGGTCGGGGATTCCTGACAATCACAGAAAGCGTATCTTCGATAAATTTCATCGCGTCGATAATTCTCTGACAACCGGACAGCAGGGGTCGGGACTTGGCCTAAGTATCGCCCGCCAGTTGGCGCAAGGGCTCGGAGGCCAGCTTGAATATTGCCCGGTTGCTGGAAAAGGCAGTTGTTTTGTGGTGTCTTTGCCGATAGAGGGAGAGGTTTAAATGGCTGGAATCAAAATTTTAATTGCGGAGGATGATGCCGATCTGCGTCAAGGGTTAATCGATCTGCTGGAGATAGAAGGGTACTCTATTTGTGCCTGTTCCGATGGTGGACAGGTTTTTGAGTCCTATCAGCAGCAAAAACCGGACCTGCTGTTACTTGATGTGATGATGCCGGTGAAAAGTGGCTATGACCTGTGTCGTGAAATCCGCAAAGTTGATAGTTTTGTCCCGATCATTTTGATCACAGCCAAAAGTGAAGAGATTGACAAGGTTGTTGGTTTGGAGCTGGGAGCAGATGATTACATCACAAAGCCTTTCGGACTCCATGAATTACGTGCCCGTATCGCTGCTGTGTTGCGTCGGTCAGCAAATCAGCAGCAACAGAACTCTGATCTGCCAGATTGCTTTTCTTTAGGTGACATCGAGATTGATCGTAAAAATTATCGCTTAAAAAAGAATGGGAATGAAATCAAACTGACGCCGCGAGAAATGAAGTTGATCGAATATCTGGCTCGGCGGCCAGATCAGGTTCACAGCCGTAATGACCTGCTCAATGCTGCCTGGGGAATTGATTATTTCGGCACCACCCGGACTTTGGATCAACACATTGCGCAGTTACGGAAAAAATTGGAGAGAGATCCCGCTGATCCAAAAATTATCCTGACTGTTCATGGGGTTGGTTATCGTTTAGGTGGTGGGTAATATCAGTCGGTTTTGCCTTTGACGATTGAAATGTAAGAGTTTGTCTCTTCAAGTGTATGGTTTTGGAGACACCAGACTTATTTCATTATCACATGATAGATGGCAAAAAAAGGCGGGAGTCGCCAAGAAAAGAAAGCCTCTCAAGTTCGGAGGGGGGTGAACTTAAGAGGCTTTTGAGAACTTTCGTCCTCGACAAAGATATGTACAGTCTGAACAAAATATTGTCAACCTTTTTTAAACATGACAAGTTTTTTAAATTGATGGACTTTCTATTAAGATAGACGCTTGAAATCGAGTTGAAGGGTCATTAAGTCGATAGTGCTTTTTTCAGATGATGGAAACTTGTCCTTGATGTACGTAGGCACCAATGACCGGTGATCTCCATACTGGAAAAAGTGATTGCAAGGGGAGAAGGGAGAATGCTGGCCCTTGGATAACTAGCTGTTTAATGAGGCTTTTGACGTCAAAATCACGAAATTAAAAATGCGAGTAACATGCATCGGAGATGCCCTTGACCTTTGAGTAGATCACGCTGGGGTGTTCTCAGATTTTGGCTGCTCATAGCTTTTTGGCGTACCAGTGCGATTAAGGTACATGTTGATAAATCCTGCGAGGGTGATGAAAATCTCAAAAATTATTATTTCGTAATAACCGATGAAATAACCATAAAATCCCCAGGATATTGAGGATAGGATGAAAAATAGTTTGACGTTATTGGGGTTCTTTACATAGACCGCGACGGTAACGAAGGTTAGTCCCAGCAATGAAAAGATGTCAAAGAAACCTTTCCAAAAATAAAACGTCAGTAGTGATGAAATTACCCACAAGAAAACCCCGATCGATTTAATCTCTACGAAATTTCGACCGAAAAATGTCCTCAGCATGGTAAAGGTCATAGCGATCGTTCCAGACATGGCCCCTTGAACCAAAAAAGCCAGAATCCAAGTTACGTCAGATATCAGCTTGAGCGTCAAAATGTTTTCTCTGGTCTTTAAAAACATGCAGACAACAATGATTATTGTTGAGATAAGACCAAATATAAACTCTGAAGAAAATATATCTATCATTTAGGAATCGTATCTTTGTTAGTGTGAACTGACCGTTGTGATCTGTTTATACAATCCATTTCAGGTCTGGTTCTACTCCTCTCATGGCTTCCTGTCAAATGCCATTCACTTCTATAAAAAATTGATTGAATCTAAAATATGTTAATGATGCAGGAATGCTCAGTAAAATCTGATGATCGCTGGGAAAGAGGGGATTCACCCAAAAAAGAAAGGCTCCGAAGCTATGGAGGGGGTATAGCTTCGGAGCCAAATAAGAGCAGTGCTCTTGAAATTATTTATAATTGATCTTTATCGTTATTGTCAACAATAAATTTAAAATGGTTTACTAGTCCAATGATTTATCCGTTTGAGTTATTTTCAGGTCTGCTCGTATGCGGCCTTGTTATCCTCTGAATTTCGTAATAAATCGCCATTCATGGTCATGATTTTGATTCATCCCATTGACTTCTATCGACTAAGATCATCAGAATACAAGCATTGCCATTGAAAGGATGATGCTACATATGTCTCGTTCACAGAAATCACTCGATCGAAGCGATCTTTGCAGCGATCCGATCAGTCAGTTCAGATTTTGGTTGCAGGATGCTGAAGATGCTGCCGTGACGATGCCGATTGCCATGACGTTGGCAACTGCAAATAGGCAGGGCAGGGTGTCAGCTCGTGTTGTTTTGTTGCGTGGGATCGATGAACGCGGATTCCTGTTTTATACCAACTATGGTAGTGGTAAATCCCTTGATCTCAAAAGTAACTCCTCAGTAGCGTTGGTGTTTCACTGGCATGAATTGGCGCGACAGATTCGAATTGAAGGTGCCGTGGAGCTTTTGACTGCTGCTGAATCGGATGAGTATTTTGCCAGCCGACCCAGAGGGAATCAACTGGCAGCTCATGCGTCACCGCAAAGTCGCATTGTTGAGAATCGACAGGATTTAGAGGATCGCTTTACCGAAATAGAACAGAAATTTAAAGGGATGGATGTTACCAGACCCGCAAACTGGGGAGGATACCGGGTTGTTCCTGAAATGCTTGAATTCTGGCAAGAAGGGGAGCACCGGATGCATGATCGGTTTAGATATCAGTTAGCAAACGGGCGCTGGTCGATTGATAGACTTGGGGCTTGAGGTGTTTCTTCCATGGTATTGATCTAATCTTAATCAAAGTACCGTATGCAGACTTGCTGTGATTAGTCGTAACTCAATGGATCTTCTTGTTTGTCTTGAAATGTGACAGAACTAGTAATTATTGAATGTCATAAGTTTCGATGTCGAAATAAATAGGCTGGAATGAAGGGACAACGAATGATGAAGCACATTTTACATAAGGCGAACACACGTGGACTCGCCGATCATGACTGGTTGCTGAGCAGACATACGTTCAGTTTTGCCGACTATTACAACCCCGAAAGAATGAACTTTGGCCTATTGCGGGTCATTAATGATGATATCGTTAAACCTGAGATGGGGTTCGGCACTCATCCTCACGAAAATATGGAGATCGTATCTATTCCATTGACAGGATCCTTACGCCATCAAGACAGTATGGGGAACAAGCACATTATTAGTGCTGGTGAGGTTCAACTTCTGTCAGCAGGTTCAGGCTTGACTCATTCTGAATACAACAGTTCGGCACAAGAGGATGTTAATTTTCTACAGATCTGGGTTCTCCCTAAAGAGAAAAATACTTCGCCGCGTTATGGCCAGAAAATGTTTGATAAAAGTGAGCGGAAAAATCGCTTCCAGACACTTATCTCCCCAGATATAGATTCTGATGCCATCTGGATCAATCAAGATGCCTGGTTTTCCATGGCTGCAATTGATTCTGAAACGACACTTTCATACCATAAACAACGATCGGATACAGGGCTCTATTTTTTCGTTATCAGAGGGCAAGTAGAGATCAACGGTCATATGCTTGAACAACGAGATGGACTCGGTCTGACAGGTGTGAGCAGCCTAAAGGTCAGCGCTCAGAATCGATCGGAATTGCTCTGTATTGAAGTGGCAATGACATAACCAGAGCAAGAAAGAGGAGATAAGGATGGAATCATTGAAGGTGATCGGAATTTGTGGCAGCCTGCGTAACAAATCAACCAATTCAGGGCTCTTGCGTTACGCACAAGAACATGCGCCTGCAGGGATGGACATAGAGATTGCGGATCTTTCCGAGGTGCCATTTTATAATGCCGATCTTCTGGAAAAGCCTGCAAACGTTCAGACGCTGTTGACAAAGATTGAGCACGCCGATGCCCTGTTGCTGGCTTGCCCGGAATACAACTATTCTCTTGCTCCGGCACTGAAAAATGCTTTGGATTGGGCCTCGCGAGAAAAGGATAATCGATTGCTGAGCGGGAAACCGGCCACGATTATGGGGGCTGGTGGTGGGATGGGGACCTCACGTGCGCAGTATCACCTGCGTCAGGTTTGTGTGTTTCTCAATCTTCATCTGTTGAATAGCCCTGAGGTTTTCTGTAATGCCTTCACAGGCAGTTTTGATGCAGAAGGCAGTCTGGTCGATGAAAAAATCCAGAAATTAATCGATGAGCAGCTTGAATCATTGCAGAGGTGGACACAAATGTTACGCTCGTGAGCTAAATGCTTTTGACAGAGGGCTCATCTTACTCAATAGCGTGGTGATATGTTATCTTCTGACTCAGACTGAATCAGAAAAATTATCCAATACTCTCTGCGTTGAACACAGGTTATTCGATGACTTCCAGAATTCCCTTCATCCCTCTCTTTTCGTGACTGGCAAAGAAGAGAAGTTTTTTACTACAGATAATTTTATAGGTTCCAACTTTTGTTGGGGTAAAGATAATTGTTTTTACTTTTGTTGTCATTGTCTCCTCAATATCTATTCCTGCATCTTTTGCCTTGATGACTATATCGTGAGGAACCATTCCTGATTCTTTTTGAACTAAAAGATGAACAGGCACGTCAACTTTGACAATGATATGGTTTGGTTTGAAAAAGTAGCTGCCGCCGAGGAGGGAGACTGTTTGAATACCGTTATTGACCGACGCTTTAAACGTCTGTTTGTCGTGCTCGGATCCTGTGACACTGGTTGCAAATAGTCCAATCAGGCAAATCGATATAAGGATAGTTTTCATAATTCCACCGACCTTTCTGCTGTGAAATCATAGTATATCTCAATCCAGATACTTTATGAAACAAGTACAGTTGATATCATTTTTACAACTCTGATTGACAATGAACCCTGGTGTCGTACAAATATATGGGGGGATAAAATATTAATTTAAAATAGATGATGACAAGTGACTAATTTCGTTGCTAAATTCAATGCAATTATTACTTTATTATTCATTAATTCAGTTGAAAATTGTTCCCTAATGGAAAACTATCATGAGCAATATTATTATCAAAAATCCTGAACAAATAGCAGGTATCAGAAAAAGTTCTCAGTTGGCTGGCAATACCCTCAAATATATCAGTGACTATGTGACAGCTGGCGTCTCTACTGCTTCCCTTGATAAATTGGTTGAGACGTATATCCGTGATAACGGTGCCATTCCGGCTCCTTTGAATTATCACGGTTTTCCAAAGTCGTGTTGTATTTCGTTAAATGAAGTCATCTGTCACGGAATTCCTAGTGAAAAGACGATACTAAAGGAAGGTGATATTTTAAACATTGATGTCACCACGATTCTTGACGGTTATTATGGTGACACGAGCACTATGTTCACTTTGGGAGACGTCACAGAAGATGCTCTGAGATTAGTTAAAAACACGAAGCGCGCTTTAGCTATAGGGATCGAGCAAGTCAGGCCGGGGAATAATTTTGGCAATATTGGCTTTAAGATTGGTCAGTTTGCTAAATCTAAAAAATATGGTGTCGTCTATGAGTTTTGTGGGCACGGTGTCGGTCTGGAATTTCATGAAGAACCGCAAGTTGCCCATGCGGCAGCTCGCAACTCAGGTCCTAAGATGAAAGAGGGAATGATTTTTACCATCGAGCCAATGATCAATCTTGGCAAAGCTCGTGCTGTTGTTGATGAGTTTGATGGATGGACAGCCAGAACAATCGATAATAAATTATCTGCTCAGTTTGAGCATACAATTCTGGTTACTAAAAATGGTTATGACATACTGACTGAAGTCGGGGATTACGAAGTTTTTAAATAGATCTCTGATATAGATTGATCTGTTTATGCTTCTCTCGGACATGCTGGCATTATTTTAGCTCAACTCTGCTGTTCATTTCTTCCAGGGTTTTGATTGACAGTCTTGTCCAGCTTCCTTTATAACGTCATCCTGCTTTTGCAGGGGGATAATCACCTTGTAGAGCAGTACTGTTTATGACGATTTTCTATTGTTTGCAATGCGTCAGATTTAGACGTCGCAACGAATATTTTTCTTTGGTGAAGGACCGTGCAATGCGTAAACAGTTCTCACCGATCCAAGCTGATATGATGGAGACAACATGACGTTCCTGGCAAATATGGACCGTGCCCGTGGCGAAGTCCTACGTAAGAACTTTGCTGACATCCTCCCCGATTTAGAGGTCGTACTGGCCGATGAGACATACGACAAATCTGTTGTGCACTACATGCTGACATGGAATGTTCCTGAGGACATCAAAACAGCATGGCCTGAACTCAAAGTCATTTTTGTTCTGGGAGCAGGCGCGGATCATTTTGACTTCAGTGAAGTCCCTGATGGTGTGCCGGTAGTACGCCTTGTTTCAGATGAACACGCTGCTATGATGAAGGAATATATCACGTTGTCGGTTCTGGCGTTACATCGTGATCTGCCTGGTTATATCGATCAGCAGCGCAAACAGGTCTGGGGGCAGGTTTCCGTCCCTCCGATGCCAGCTGACCGTCGTGTTGGGATCATGGGTCTAGGTACCTGGGGCAAGGAGCTTTGCGTGCGCTTGAGCCCTTTGGTTTTGCCCTGTCCGGTTGGGCTCGCAGCCCGAGAGAGATTGATGGTGTCACAACATTTCATGGGAAGGACGGTCTTGAACCCTTTCTGAATCAGTCTGATATCCTGGTCTGCCTACTGCCATTGACCGACGAAACGAAAAACATTTTGAACCAGAATCTTTTCGATATGTTGCCACAGGGAGCGGCTCTGGTACATGCCGGACGTGGTCCACAACTTGATCATCAAGCTCTGACAGACGCACTCGATACAGGGCAGCTGCGGGCAGCAGTGATTGATGTGACCGACCCAGAACCTTTGCCAGCCGGACATCCATTATGGACCGATCCACGCATTATTCTGACACCCCACATTGCATGTATCACGCGAATTGAAGCCTGTATCCCAGTCGTCTCCGACAACATCAAGCGTCACCTTAAAGGTGAAGAACTTTGTGGCGTGATTGATCCCCATCTTGGATATTGATCTGGATTTGTTACAGATGTGGTTGCGTACGTTTTAATAAAAGGTCGTCTCGATTGAGACGGCCTTTTATAATTGAGCGATTCATGTATATTGTCTCAATCTGTCAACCTTTTGAGAGTAAATGACGTAAATGAAATGATCTATAATCTTGGTTTACTGGGAATCACAGCTTTCTCCATGACCGGTGTCATTGCTGCAGGTCGTAAAGGGATGGATATTTTCAGTATCGTTCTGCTTGGTGTTGTCACCGCTCTGGGCGGAGGGACGCTGCGTGATATTATTCTTGATACCGATATTTTTTGGCTGAATGATCTCTATTATCTTTGGGTCTCCATTGCAGCAGCGGTTGTGACCTTTTTTCTTGTGCGTTACGTAAAGCATGTTTTGCGTCTGCTGTTGTTTGTTGATGCCTTTGGCCTTTCACTTTTCACCATTCTTGCCATGGAGAAAACACTAACACTTGGATTCTCAACACCCGTTGCTGTACTCATGGGCCTGATTACTGGAGTTGCAGGGGGCATGACACGTGATATCTTGACCGGACGAATGCCATTATTGCTTGGGAAAGAGTTTTATGCGACTCCTGCTTTGATTGGGGCTGTCTGTTTTGCTGTATTGAATCTCTATCTGCCAGCGCATGGATTCAACAGAATTTACGCCATTGTGTTGATTTTTCTTCTGCGTGGTGCAGCCATTCAATGGGGGCTCTATTATCCCAAATGGCTGACCTACAGTGAGAAGGGTTAATGCTCTGACACGGTTATCAGGATAGGTGCAAATTATAAGACTTCGTCAAAATCATCTTTTTTCTGGTTTTCACAACACAGATACTTAACGGTACTGCTGACAGTATCACGTGTTTTCCCATGTGCCGATCCGTGGGAATAGCCGATGACATCAAAATCTGCTGAGAGTTTTTCAACCAATTCAGCATAGCCTTCATATTTTCCGCGCATACAGGTAGAGACATGGATCACCTGGACACCGGAATCCTTCATTTTATTCAATTTGTCATCTAAATTGCCGCCACTGTGAAAAATCCGCAGAGTTCGACATTTGATATATCCTTGTAGATTTCAAATCCGTCGGCTTTGGCAAAAAATGCTTTAAGGCATCCTTTTCCAGTACATTTGTCAGCTGTTTCCGCGCGAACGAGGATTGCAATTTTCATCATCAATCTTCTTGTTATCAGATTTATGTGGAGATTTAAAGGTGCTTACTGTAGATGTAATCAAAGATTAAGTCGATATCCAATTGTCATGTCTCTGTTTATGTTGAGTTGTATCCCAAAAGGAGTTTTCTTGTGAAAATAATTAAATATGCTGTTTCTATTGCTGTCTTATTCTTTTTGACGACATCGGCATTAGCGGCTGATACGGAACAGACTGGGGACAAACATCAGCAAATGGTGGAAAAGTTTGCATATATCCTGAATGAGCAGTGGGGAGTTGATGCAGATGCAATTTCGGGAGAGGTCTTTTTCTTGAATGATTTTGGCGCTGACGATCTGGATATCATCGAACTCGTTATGGCTCTTGAAGAGTATTTTGATGTCTTGATCAGTGATGACGATTGGAGCAAGATAACAACCGTTGATTCCGCTGTTGAGTTAATCAGTGATATTAAAAATCGTCGTGGCTGGTAATTTTCAATCATTATTATTGTTTATTGCTGGTGATTCTACATGAATTTATCTCCATCAATTGAATTCAATTCAATGCTGTTTTCCCGTTATCCATAATTCTGCGGATGGCTGATTTTTGTCTAATTGCTCAATATCATTCTGCATATGTTATAGTTTTATCGGGTGCTTATTTGATAAAAATCAATTATTTTCGCATTTTTAATGCAATGTAGTAGAACTGATAATTCACAATTTTCTTTGGATTTGAAGGGCTACCTATGATTCATATTACCAAAGGCCTTGATCTCCCTATCAGTGGGCGACCATCATCTCAAATTGATGTCGGACATTCTGTTCGCCACGTTGCCTTACTGGGCCGAGACTACCATGACATGAAGCCGACTCTGTTAATCAAACAGGGTGATCGGGTCAAGCTTGGACAGCCTCTTTTCTCAGACAAAAAATCTCCTCAGATTCTTTATACCGCTCCGGCCTCAGGTGAAGTCGTTGCCATCAATCGTGGTGATCGGAGGGTCTTGCAATCTGTTGTAATTGCTGTGTCTGGTGATGATGAAATTACGTTTAATCAAACAGCGCCAGCCAGTCTCTCATGGTTAAGTCGCGATGAGATTGAATCGGGGTTGCTCGGATCAGGGTTGTGGACTGCCTTTCGAACACGCCCATTTAGTAAGGTTCCAGCTCCTCAATCAGAGCCAGCAGCGATCTTTGTCACTGCCATTGATAGCAATCCCCTGGCCGTTGATCCTGCTATTGCCATAAGGGAAAAGCCGCAGGAGTTTAATGCTGGCTGATGATTCTAAAGAAACTGACGAGTGGGGACATTCATCTGTGTCACCATCCCGATCTGCAGATCGATGTGCCAGATGGAATCATTTCACAGCCCTTTTCAGGGTGTCATCCCGCTGGTCTGGTGGGTACACATATTCATTTTCTTGAAAAAGTCGATCTGCAGCGCCAGATTTGGCATCTCGGGTATCAGGATATTATTGCCATTGGTTATTTCTTTTTAACTGGCCGAATAATGACGGATCGCCTTATTGCCGTCGGAGGGCCGCAGGTGAAAAAACCACGTCTGTTGCGTACCCGTGTTGGCGCTTGTTTGTCCGAATTGTTGGAAGGGGAGTTGGTTGCTGAACCGAACAGGGTCATTTCAGGATCTGTTTTATCCGGTTCACATGCGGCCGGAAACGTTGATTTTCTGGGGCGATACCATAATCAAGTGTCAGTAATACATGAAGATAACCAGCGTGAGTTTTTAGGCTGGTTAAAACCCGGATTCAAGAGCTTTTCGGTCAAGCGTGTATTTGCCTCAGCCTTTTTACCTCAACGTGAACTTCATATGTCGACCAGTACTAACGGTAGTTTGAGGGCTATGGTCCCGATTGGTAGTTACGAAAAAGTGATGCCACTGAATGTTAAAGCGACTTGGCTGTTGCGTTCATTATTAACTGAAGATACCGATCTGGCACAAGGACTGGGATGTCTTGAACTGGACGAAGAAGATCTTGCTCTCTGTAGTTTTGTTTGCTCTGGCAAGATGGACTATGGGGATCATTTGCGACGAACACTGCAGAAGATAGAGAAAGAGGGATAATGAAACCGTTACGGACACTTCTCGACAGTCTGCACCCTCATTTTACTGGAGATGGTAAGTTTAAGCGCCTTTATCCTCTCTATGAAGCTTTGGATAGCTTTGCTTATACTCCCGGTGAAGTGACTGATGGTGCTCCGCATGTCAGGGATGCTATTGATTTGAAACGAGTGATGATCACTGTTGTCGTTGCATTGTTACCCTGTTTTGTGATGGCAATGTGGAACACGGGATATCAAGCTAACAATGCCATGGAATTTAGTGGTGGCACAGTCCCTGGTTGGCGTGGGGGCTTACTTGATCTGCTCGGTTATGGTGCTGACCCTAATAACCTGATCGATAATCTGTTGTTGGGTGCGGCCTGGTTTGTACCGATATATCTGGTGACCAATATCGTCGGTGGTTTGTGGGAAGCACTGTTCAGCATTGTTCGGGGGCATGAGATCAATGAAGGGTTTCTGGTCACAGGTTCTCTCTTTCCTCTGATTTGTCCTCCCAGCCTCCCTTTGTGGCAAGTCGCTCTGGGAATCAGTTTTGGCGTGGTTGTTGGTAAGGAGATCTTTGGTGGGACCGGTAAGAACTTTCTCAATCCGGCTTTGACTGGCCGGGCTTTTCTGTTTTTTGCTTATCCTGCTCAAATCTCTGGCAATGCCGTTTGGATCGCCTCAGACAGCGTGACGATCAGCACGGGTGCTTCAGCGATGGAATGGGCCGCTGATGGTTTCAGTGGCGCAACAGCCTTAAGTCGTGCTGCTGATGGTGGGGTTGAAGCTATCACTGCCGCGACAAGTTGGTTCGATGCCTTTCTTGGATTTATGCCCGGATCGATGGGGGAAACATCAACGTTAGCCTGTCTGTTCGGCGCTCTGGTCCTGGTTATTAGCGGGATAGGATCCTGGCGGATTCTGACTGCAGTTTTACTTGGTGCAGGGGCTTTATCTCTACTGTTTATGCTGATTGGAAGTACCACCAATCCAATGTTTGAACTAGGACCACACTGGCATTTGGTTTTGGGGGGATTTGCTTTCGGTACGGTTTTCATGTCGACCGATCCCGTCTCTGGAGCGATGACGGAAGAGGGGCAATGGCTCTACGGTATATTAATCGGCATGATGTGTATCCTTATCCGGGTCGTGAATCCGGCTTTCCCTGAAGGAATGATGCTGGCGATCCTCTTTGCTAATGTTTTTGCTCCGTTGATAGATCAATTGGTGCTCAAATCACATATCAAGCGGAGGTTACGTCATGTCGAGAGATAGTAATCTCAAAGTACTGATCGTTGCCTTCTTGCTCTGTCTCGTTTGTTCAATTCTGGTCTCAGTTGCTGCTGTCGGACTAAGGGATCGACAGGAACGAAATAAGACTGAAGAGATGAAGAGGAATATATTACAAGCGGCTGGTTTTTACGATGAAACCCAATCAATTGAGCATCAATTTACAAAGGTTCAGACCCGCATAGTTGATATGGAGTCAGGTTCCTTCTCCACCGATATGGAAACAGAGGGTTTTGATAGTCGTAGAGCAGCGCGAGATCCACGCACTCGCTATGAAATCCCTGCTGATAAAGATTTCGGAGGAATCAAAGTCCGTTCACGTTACATGGATGTGTATCTGGTGATGGAAGATGACACTCTTCAGCAACTGATTCTCCCTGTCCATGGCAAGGGTTTGTGGTCGACGATGTACGGTTTTATTTCTCTTGGGGATGATTTCAATACGGTGAAAGGTTTTTCCTTCTATGAGCATGGAGAAACCCCTGGTTTGGGTGGTGAAATTGATAACCCGAGCTGGAAAGAACAATGGAAAGGCAAACAGATTTACGACGAAGCTGGCGTTTTAAAAATTGAAGTTGTCAAGGGGAAGGTCGATAACAATTCACCGGAAGCCGATTATCAGGCTGATGGTTTAGCCGGGGCGACCTTGACGGCTCGTGGGGTTGGTTATCTGATTCATTACTGGTTGGGAGATAATGGCTATAAGCCATTGATTGAGAGATTGAAGCGGGAAGGGGCGGCACCATGAGCATTCATAAGGATGTATTACTCAACCCTCTGTTTAATAAAAATCCAATCGGCTTACAGATCCTTGGGATTTGTTCAGCGTTGGCTGTAACGTCCAAGCTGGAGACGGTGATTGTCATGTCTTTAGCGGTTATCTTTGTCATTGCCGGGTCAAATTTTTCAGTCAGTTTGATTCGAAATCAGATTCCCAGCAGTATCCGTATCATTGTTCAGATCACGATTATCGCAACTTTGGTTATCATCGTTGATCAGTTCCTTAAGGCCTATGCCTTCGGGATCAGTAAGCAATTGTCTGTCTTTGTCGGCTTGATTATTACAAACTGTATTGTCTTGGGACGAGCGGAAGCCTTTGCTATGAAGAATCCACCGTCCCTGAGTTTTCTTGATGGAATTGGGAATGGTCTTGGTTATAGCCTGGTTTTGATTCTGGTGGCGATATTCCGTGAATTGCTCGGAGCAGGAAAACTGCTCGGTTTCACAATATTGCCTTCTACCAGTGATGGAGGTTGGTACCTTCCCAATGGTTTGATGCTGTTGCCTCCGAGTGCTTTCTTTATCATCGGTTTGCTGATCTGGGCTCTCAGGACTTGGAAAACTGATCAGATAGAGCAGGAGAATTAGTACCCTGTGTGGTCTAAACTGTTGTATTCAGAGTTTCTCCTGCGCGTCAAGGTAAGGCGCAGGCTGCAACCAATGGCCATCCCCTTGATAATGACTGCAACACAGCATTGGCGTGCAGGAGAAGCTCCCTTCGGGCGCGCCGATAAGCGGTCACCTGCTGCGTTGCGATCACTTGAATTCGCTCTAACGAGTCACTGCGCTCACGCGCCTTGCATCTGACCGCTTCTTGGCGCGCTGAATGCATCACTTTAGACCTTACAGGGTACTGTCATGGAACATTATCTAAGCTTATTGATCCGCTCAATCTTTATCGAGAATATGGCGCTGGCCTTTTTTTTGGGTATGTGCACATTTCTGGCGGTATCAAAAAAAAGTCGATACTGCTATTGGTTTGGGAATAGCAGTTGTTGTGGTTCAAACCATTACCGTCCCTGTTAATAATCTGATCTATCAACATCTCCTTAAGCAAGGTTCTTTGTCCTGGATCGGACTGGGAGATGTCGATCTGACCTTCATCGGCTTGATCTGTTATATCGGCGTTATCGCTGGCCGATG
>JDSF01000202.1_pt1 | contig 37762 bp, 48 predicted proteins | sample 199441 | NCBI WGS metagenome assembly JDSF01 (sample SAMN02592751, study PRJNA231836) | bioreactor metagenome | isolation source: continuous culture bioreactor denitrification-DNRA | place: Germany: Bremen
CAAAAAAAAGGATGGTGCTCCATCCTTTTTATACCAAACTATCTATTCCATAAACTCAAAGAGTGGTAAATCTGGCTTTCCATCATCACCTGGGTTCTCCAGAAGACGTCCCAGACCAAAATGTTTCATTACCATCTGAGACGACAATCCAAATCCAGCAAATCGCATTTTTTCAAAATCTATATCGATAGACTCTAATGCCTGTAGTTTTATACTTCCGATCCCCTGTTCCAACTCTTCTCTATAAAGGTCAAATAACTCACGAAGTTTAAAATCCGAAACTGACTTCATATCACGTAGTATGGTTTCCACTGAACCATACTCATGTATAATTTTAATGGCTGTTTTCTCGCCGATTCCTGGTACACCAGGCACCTCGTCATCTCCACGTCCAATGAGAGCATGCATGTCTGGGTAATGTGACGCTTCAATTCCATATTCAAGATAAAACTTATTAGGGTTGTAATGAATATCTTTTTGTTTACCAAGAACAATAACATGTGTTTTTTTAGTTAGAAGCTGTAAGGATTTTTCCTCAGACGTTGTCACATAAGATTTAAAATCTTGTTCCTCAGCCTTGTCTACGAGGGTCTTGATAATGTCTGCAGTATACTTTCCACTAAATACACACTCTAAATCAAGCTCTTCAATAAGAACCTGTAATAGTGCAAATTGAAGCCTATACGTTGGATCTGCCTCAATATCCCGATTGGGGTGCTCGGCACATCCAAAGGTTATAACCAATGACGATGGCTCATATTTCCCCATTAACTCAAGTATGTAAGACATAAAATTACCAAGCATTGGAACGTTATGCCCAGTTGTTGTCGCAATTTTCGAATTTTTCGAGCTAGTAAAAGCCTTATATGACAGCGTTTTGCCGTCTACTATAAGCAGTTTCTTCATAAAAAAAACCTCCCGGTTCTAATAAGAAAAACGCGCATAATGGATTACACACCTCAATGATATTATGCCTGTTTCCTCTCAGACTCTTTCTATTATTTTATAACAAGTTTTCCTATGTTCAAACACTTATATTTAACATAATACGAAATTGGACTCTAAGGAATTAGTCCAGTAATGACTACACAATATTACCTTGACTATAGAAATAAATCTGATACCATATAATTAGAACTCTAATCAAAGGTGGTTAATATGCACTTAATGAATAAAATGGGTCGACTGTATTTGACTTGGACCAGAAACCTAAAGCAACAACTTGTGCCACATGGTATTACTCTAAAGCAGCAGTTTGTCTTAAAACAGTTAACAAATAAACCATTTCTATACCCACATCAAATAGCAGACATGTTGTACTGCGATCGTCCTACTGCTTCGGTTATTATTAGGAACATGATCAAGAACAATTGGATTTATAAAGTTAAAGACGAAGAGAATAAAAAGCAATATCGAATCAGTATTACTGAAGCTGGAATGGTGAAATACAAATCATTAAACGGAGCTTCTGGTAAAGAAGACATGGATCGTTTTGACCCTTTAAAGTGTCTAAGTGAAGAAGAACAGCAACAACTAGAAAAGATAATCTCTAAAGTTTTAAAAAATCTATAAAGATTTTATTCAACTAGGTTCTATTTAGCTAAATTGAGCCTTGTTGATATTTTTTTACATATATAATTAGAGTTCTAATCATAAAGGAGAATCCCATGACTCAAAAAAAAGTTCATAGTAAATTCGCTCAGCTCGGCCAAATCAATATGCATTACTTAGACACAGCCACCAATGAAAAGACTTCATTAGAGACCATTATTTGCATTCATGGTCTGTGGGGACGCGCAGAAACTTGGAAAAGTTTTATGAATAGGTACAGTTCACAGTTTAGAATTATTGCTCTAGATCTAAGAGGACATGGCTATAGCGATAAGCCAAATACCCCCTACACCGCAGAAGTTATGAGTAATGATATTGCACAGCTAATGAACCATTTAAGTTTAGAAAGTGCCATTATACTTGGTCATTCTCAGGGGGGGGCGAATTGCTGCACACCTTGCATATTACCATCCAGATAAGGTGACCAAGGTTGCTATACTCGATAAGTCTGCAAATGGACTTGATCCTAATTTAAGTGTAAATAATAACATTACTTATCAAGATCCACTCACGCACAATTGGCCTATGCCCTTTAAAGATCTTGAAGAAGCACGCATTTTTATTCGAGACGAAATGGATAACCCGCTTTCCTTTGATCATTTCATGTTGAGCCTCACAGAAGCAAAACAAGGGTATACAATGATGTTCAGTCAGAACGCTATAGGTTCTCTTAAAGCAAACGACACAAGCTGGTTTCATATTCTGCCAGGCATAAAATGTCCCACACTCATTATGAGAACATCCTCTCACGAAGCTGTTCCTAGTAAAGACTGGGATCAAATGATCTCACTGATTTCTAACTGCACTGCTGTGGAAATGTCTCACCCAGACCACAATGTGCACCTGGCAAATCCTGAGGCGTTTTATTCTTGTATTGATGATTTTCTCATATGTAACTGATCCCTTCATAAATAAATTGTTTCAATTCATCAAAATCGCTCCTAAAATTAATAAAGGGTGTACCTGTTATGCTTGTGTATGAGGTACAACCCTTTAAGTCTTATGTATAAATAAATTCCACATTGTCACCAATTTCAATTTTGTAATTTTCAACAACACCCGAGTTAAGTTCAATGACACCCACGGCTTCTTTAATAGGTGATATAACTATAGACCGACCAATGTTTTCGATAATTTCAACCACCTTGTACTCTTCATCAACAAACACAGCATCAATATCAAACTTCATAAAAAAGGTATGTATACTGTTGCATTTAGTGATTACAAGCGCTTGATCCTTCGCAAGGTTTTTCTGCCCCATCAACCCTTTGAATCTGCTAAAAAATGATTTGGCCACTTTCACCCTAAAGTGACAATAGGGACTTTGTAATTTGGTAAAGGCTATGATTTTGTCTGGCATATTCACTCACCTCTTATTTAATAACAAACCAGTTTAATACAAACCAGTTTTATAAAACGTTTAGTTAACTTGAGGCCTTTCTAATATAAATGGTTCTCCAACATGACTATACTTTGTTTTAACAAAAACATCATGATGCATTTCAGTTTTATCACCATCTAGCAGTCCAAACAACTTCATGACTAACTTTGTTTCCAGTAAAAATGGTGTGCCGTCTTTAGAAACGGTTAAGGACACTGTCATCGAATCTATAAACATAGCTTTTTTGTAAGTTCCACTTGGAATAACATTCATGTGCATTCCACCATAATAAGGCAGTCCCATTAAAAAACCTGTTTCACTATTTCTTGAAACTGTATATTTTATTCCCTCATCTACCTCAGAAACTTGAATCGTATCTGCATTTGCAATTATATCCTTAAAAATATAATTATTTGAACCCGACGTTAAGTTAATAAACGTTTCATCTATTCCATTTGGCTCAAGGAAGGAATCGTTGTATCTTTCTTCCCACTCCGTCTTACCCGTATCACTGATTGTATTCATTACCCAGTCATCAGAGTTAATCCATATATACTCATCGGACCCTATTTTTCTATATCTGAACTCTTTGTGACCCTCATCTGATTTTCTAGAAGATATCTGTTCGAATGTATTATTCGCTAAATCACTTTTCCTAAGAATATTGAATTTTATAGGATCATTATCGTAATAAGGCAGTTCCTCCCTCAATTTTATGGAAACAATTGAAGAACTAACAAATGGTTTCGTTTGCAAATCACTCATGGCACTTGCTAATTCTGGGTAAGTCTCTTTAAACTCTTCGAGCTTAACAACATGACCTTCCATCCTTTTTTTTCTGGAGTGATTAAGTTATACTTTCCGCCTTTTTTCTATAAGTGTAATGCCTAACATTTCGCAAGCTAGCGGAAGTGAAACAAAGTCTTTCATTTTTTTTCTTTTCAAAGACCATTTCACGTCTATACACATCATAGACAGCGTCATTAACCAAGTATATTAAACCCATGTCATTCTCTATGTGAAAGTCATAACCACTACCGTTTGAATAGTAGTTTTCAAAATACATTCTGCTTCCATTTTCATAACCAAGTATTTCAGTTAAATCCCAAAAGGATATATACAAATGCTCTTCCATCCATTCATATGTTTCAATATTGATTGGTGAATCATTGATGCTGATCACTGACTCCACTTGCTGAATTTCCTTTGTCACTTCAGATGTTTCCGCTATTGCTTGGGTTGTACAACCTGATAAGAATATTACAGCGGAAACTAAGCTTAAAATCAACTTTTCACTTTTCTTATTTACTTGCACTTTTCACCTCATTATTATTGTTACTAGAAAAGAAGTGATGGAATATACTCGTCCATTCCATCACTTCTGCAGATTAACATTGCTGATGCTTTACTACATTTGACGCTGTCCGATTTCAATCATTTTCAAGGTCGTTTATCCAATTGAATACTTCACCATTCAAAAATCCATTACCATAATCGTTATCTTCAGCAACTTCCTGTAAATTTAAATTGTTTTCGTCTCCGTGTGAATAGATAAGCTGATACCTCTTTTCTGTATCGAAAATATTCATAGTTGAAAACATAGTACTTGAAATCACGTCCTTAATTAATAGTAGAAAACCTTCTTTTTTGCTCTGGAGTTAACTGTTCCACAACTGGGGAAATTCTATCCATTATTTCCTTGTATGCAGGTGCAGTCATTTTCCCAGGCTCAAAGAAACATTTCGCGAATTCTACTCCTTTTACGTATGTTTCTTCAGTATACTTGTTCCCAAACTCTTTCAGTATTTTTTGCTTATCCATTTCTTACCTCCTACGGATTTACACCATTCCATGGTATATTTGTGATATCAGCATCAGTGATACCTAAATCTTTTAGTTCTTTAAATGCTTGATCAACCCATCCATTTGCAAACCTTTCTGGAATGCCTGCATTGATCATTGATTGTTTTTCAATCTTAGCCATTTCAGATAATGTAAGCTTTGTATTCTTGTTATTTTTCACCCATTGAGTGTACAAACTATTTTGCTGACCGGTGATCTTAGCATGAACATTCGGTATTCCACTTACTTCATCTAATTTAGCAGGCGAAACAGAAAATACTTTGTTGAAATCATACTTACTTGAATTTTTGAATGATGTTTTAGCCAATGGATGATGGCCTTTAACATCTGCATACTTACCAGTACCCTCAAGTAATTCAGCAAGACTTCCTTTCACAGGTTGAGCACACGTATTATGAACAAACACATCTACAGTAGAAGCAAAATAAGTATGGTAGTCTTCAACCTCAAAGTTGTAAACTGTAACAAGCTCATCGTACTTCTTCACTTCATAGCTGTCTATTCTTAGTGTATCACCTGACGCTGAAAGTAGTAAATCAGTTTGCTTAAGATACTTCGCACCGACGAATCCTTTGCCTTGAACGTAGAATGGATGGGAGGCTGTTGTCTCAATTTCAACACCATCAATTTCAAGCTCATAGATCGTATCAACTTGATTAACGAACACTTGATTAACAGACTTATAGTCTATTTGACCTGACTCTTCATCTCTTGAAAGTACAACATCACCAATTTGAATGTCTTCAATCGATTTGTAGCCTGATACAGTGAGTATTTTTGTTCCAGCTACGAAACAAGCTGCCTCAACCTTACCTATGACTTCATCAATTTTCCGTTTTAAAGCTGACGCTGCATCATCGAGTTTACTCTTAATCCCTTCAACTGCATTTAGCATCTTTCCTTTGATACCAAAGTACTTGAGCCATTTTGACGAGCTCACTTTGCTTTTTTACTTTTGATACAAGGCCTTTAATAGCATCCATAACAAAGTTACCTGCTTTAGATATCTTTGCTATTAGTTCAGATACGTTGAAAGTCTTCACGTACTTTTTGAGTTCAACAGCATCATCAATGACCTTTAACACACCTTTTACCGGCGCTGCCAGTGCTGAGCCAACTGTTCCCAGAACAGAAATCGATGATAAGAAGCAGTTTAAGGGGTCTTTTTCGAGTGCATAAATACCAGCATTAACAACATCAGCAATATCACCAATACCTGGAACAAACCCCACAACATCTAAGGCAATATGAAGCACATCGTTAACATTAACTGACTTCGCTTTAGTATATGCCTTATATTCTTTTACTGTAACCTGTTCTCCTTCATATGGATTAACTCTAGGATAGTTACATTTTTCAATCTTGCCATCCTTTTTAAAGAACACATATTTGGCTACTCTACTCCCGCCACCTTTTTTTAGAACATATTCTGAGGTGGTGATAAGTTTCGAAGGTGTCTTTGGAGGTACAGGTGGAATGACAGGCTCAAGCTGCTCTTCCTTCTTCTTCTCAATATCAACAACTTCGTCTTCCTTAGCATCTGTCGTTTCGGTTGTCTGAGTGTTGCCTATATTCTTAATGGTATTGTGTTTATCCACTTTCTTACCAGTGCCATTGGCTTGCATCTGATAAATACCACCAAGGGTATTAATTGTCGCTCCTTCTGGAGGTCTCTTGCCACTTCCTTTTATATAACTCTTGCCGTCACGAATCTCTATGTCGACTTTTGTGCCGTCTTTTAATACAGCGTAAAAATTACTGCCTTTATATGTGCCCTTGACGTAAGTCTTAACTGGAGCCATATATCTTGTTCTTGATAGGTACGATGCCCTTGCAAAACTTATGTTCTTAGCATATAGCCTTCTACCAATTCCATTTAGCCGTAATAAACTTCCACCTAGTATACGACCAGAATTAATACGACGACCATAATGGAAACTACGCCTCATTTTATGCGCATAGCGTGAAATTGAACGCCTTGATTTAAGAATCGACTTACTAATACCACCAAAAATTCTTCTTGAATACCTGCTATAAGATTTTAAGCGACTTCCAACATACCGTTTAACTTGATTCGTTCTTTTCTTAATTGAGTTGAACGTCGATCGAGTCTTGCGGTACGTCTTGCTAAAGATTCTCCTAAGCCCCTTCTTAGCTGAAGTATTCGTCTTTCTTGAAACATGTCTTAACTTTTTTTTATACAGTCTTGATTTTGATACTCTAACTCGACTTTTAATACGACTGTATGTACGTTTACTCCACTTTGATGTTTTGCTTAAACGTTTCTTAATGCTACTAGATACCTTACGAAATGCCCACGACTTCTTCTTTACACGCACTTTTGTGCGCCGTGCATAAGATTTCGTTTTACTATAAGACTTCTTATAGCTACTTGCAACCCTCCTTACACTTTTTTTTGATGTAGCTCTTTGCCTTTCTTTTAAAGCTCTTCGTATACCGCTTGCGCGAATACTTTTTTGCTTTGTAACGGCTTGATGAATAACGCTTTTTGCTGTACTTAGGCTTAGAGCGTCTTCTTTTGTAGCGGCTACGTCTTGAGCTTCTACTTCGGCTTGACCTACTACGTGACCTTGACTTGTAGCTTCGACGTTTACTTCTTGAATAAGAACTTCTACGTCGGCTTCGCCTTGATCTCGCATAAGAATCGTTGGAAGGCATATAGCTTGCAAGAGTCATAAACACAAATACAAACAGCATGACACGACCAACAAATCTTTTGACTTTTGGATCATTAAAATAACCCATTCGTCTTCACTCCTCTCTTTTTTTTATTTATCATGAAGCCAAATGGCTTATGATCGATGTAACTTAAAAATTTGATTGCTAGATTATGCGAACTGTATATTTTGTTATTTATGTTATTTTATGTAATTGTAAGTGTAAAAAAATCCAATATTAACATGTCTAATTGATCAAAAGGTTGCGCCAGCCCCAGAAAAGACTGGCGCATGTATTACTTAATTGTGTAATAGATTATCGGAGCGATTGATGGGAAAAAGTTTTCAATTATAACAATAGCTATCATAATAATAAAAGCATACATCATAAACACTTTGAACATTTTAATCCAACGTTCAACGAAACTCATCTCACCAACAAATAAATGTTGTAAAGAAAAGTAAGATGGAATAACAATTCCTGCTATTATGAACACTTCTGCATTACTCATTAACATGACTAACGGAAAAAAAAGAAACAGTATAAATATATTTATAATCATCTTTGCCCTTCTTTTAATATTATCTGGGCGATTTCCGATGTCATTCAAACTTTCCAACAAACCATCAATTTTACTCACGATTTACTTCTCCTTTTTCTTCTTAAAAAGTTTATCTTTGATCCAGTTGACTGTTTGACCTAATCCAGTAGTCGTTCCTGCATAATCCACAACAGTTCTAACGTTTGGAATGCTGTTCACAACTACATATGAGCTCTTACCTCTTTGGCCAATAATTCTTAAGTTTTTTTGCAGCCTTAACTGTCTCACGCACTAGTTTTTTTTGCCTTTAATGAATCAAATGCCATATCTACAATTCGTCCACCATCTTTAAGGTGTTTCCCAACTTGTTTTATGCCAGATCCTAGTGAAGCAAGACCTGAACCAATATCAACAACGTTGTATGCAGTTTTTGCAATTTTATTATTACTTGTGATTTTTTCAACGATATCAAACTTCGATTCATCAATGTCTTTTTTTTGTAACTGCATCAAACATCTTAGCAAGTCCACCAGACATGTTTGAAGCTCCAACCGCCATTACCGTTCCGCCTCCAGCTATTGCTACCGCACCAAGTACTCCACCTGATGCAGCAGTCCCGCCTGTTGCTATACCAAAGCCTAGCGTAACCTGACCGAAGCCACCAAGAACATCTAAAGCACCAGAACCAAACTGTTTAAATCGACCAGTATTCTTTTTAAACCAATTGCCAACCTTTGCGGTGGTGTTTTTGACACCATTTACAAATTGGGTACCTTTATTGACAACATAATTTTTTGCTTTGGTCGCTAATCTTGATGCTGTGTTCATCATCTTTGAACCAGTTGTCTTAATCTTGCCCCAAGTATTTGAAGCAGTCCTACCCATCCAACTTAAAGCTGATTTCCCTTTAGTTATAACCTTATTTGCAATTCTTTTTTGAAGTAGTTTTCGTCCAGTTCCATCCTTTTCTCACAAAGCTCTTTGTCTTATTTAATAAGGATGTAGATTTGGATTTCAACCAACTAAAACTTCTCTTAGCCGTTTTTTTTGATACCATGGCTGGAAGTCTTCGCACTGCTTTTCCAACACGTTGAACACTCCGCCTCACCTTATGTGCATACCTAGAAACCGACCTCTTCGCTTTGCTAAGTGACTTACTCACGCCTCTAAACAATCTAGAGCCGAAAGATTTCACTTTCGATTTCGTTTTTCTCACATAACGATTTAAACGACTTGCTTTACTTTTAATTGACTTAAATGCCGTTCTTGTCTTTCGGTATGTACGACTAGTTAGTCTTTTGAACGCATTTCGTGCAGATGATTTTGCACGTTTTGTTGCAGACTTCACCTTACTCCATGATCTTGAAACTGTGCGCTTAATACGTGAATATGACAACTTCGCTTTGTTTCTTGTCCACTTAGAAACTCGCTTAGCAACAGATTTCACACGCTTTCTTACAGAGTTCGACGCTTTCCGTACTGACCAAGACTTCTTCTTAACACGTGTCTTGATTTTTCGAGCTGCTGATCTTATTCTATTATAAGATTTTTTATAGCTTGAAGCAGCCTTTCGTACAGATTTTCTTACATAGCTCTTCGTCTTAGCCTTGTAGCTTTTAGAGTATTTTTTCTTAGAATACTTCTTGGCTCTAGACTTGTACTTGCTCGAGGAGTACCTTTTTTTTACTGTAACTCGGCTTTGAACGCCTCTTAGAGTAACGGGACTTCCTTGAACTTCTGCGAGATCTCGAAGAGCTTCGAGACTTCGACTTATAACTTCTACGCTTACTGCGAGAATAGGAGCTCCTTCTCCTACTTCGCCGTGAGCGCGCATACGAATCATTGGCAGGAAGATAGCTCGCAAGTGTCATGAAAACGAACACAAATAGCATAACCCGACCAACGAATCGCTTGACCTTAGGATCTGCAAAGTAACCTATAGGTCATCACTCCTTTCATAAAAGTATTTATCATGAAAGCCTAACGGCTTTATGACCGACCTAGTGTGTTACTCTGTTCGTTTTGATACTTTCCCTATTGCTGTTGAAGACAATGTGTAATCTTTAACACCAAATATTCTAGAAAAGTGAACTTTCGATTTTAACTTTGCCTTTATGTATACGACACCATCCTCTTCAGGATCAAGTTCGCAGCTGACCAGTTCAGCTTCAGGTACATTAACCTTTAAAAAATACTCACTGTTTTCAAGAAGCAGGGCTTCATCAAATACAATCCTAGAAGGTGAACTTGCGTTTACATCTACAGACTGTACAATTGCTGTCGCGGATTTATTTGCAGCTTCATCGAGTCTGAGCTGGTCATAGACCAGCAGTCCAGAATCTATAACAAGTCCAGCAATTGTCAGCACAACAAGCATAAGCATGGCCGTCATTGCTGCAATAGCACCGCGTTCATTATTTATTCTTCCTATAATACCTTCAATGAACCTTCCCATAGTTATATCCCAGATCCAAACATATCGATCATAGAGAAGATCATTGGACCAAGCAGAAAGATTACCATAGCAGGAAGTACCAATAGTAGTAATGGTAAAAACAATTTCATAGACGCTTTCTCCGCCAACTCTTTGGCAAGAGCTTTTCTTGTTTCCCAGCTCTCTCTTGCATGCATTTTTACAACTTCTGAAACCCCTCGACTCCCTTTATCAAGCCCTTGCATAAGTGACGACACAAAATAATTAATTTCTTCAACATCAACCCTCTGCGCGAACCCTTCCAGTGCAACCTGAGGTGATATACCAATTCGAATATCATCCGACACTTTTCCGATTTCAAGTGTTAATGCATTCTTCGAGTTTTTCCCAATTTCCTCAAGTGCCTGTGTAATATTTAAGCCCGCTTCTGTTAATATCGCAAACAAACTCAAAACATATGGAACGTTGCGCTTCATCTCCAACTTTCTGTTTCTAACTTTAGCGTTTAACCACTGCTCAGGAATTAAATATCCTGCTGCTGAACAAAACAAAAACGCGAAGGTATTAAAGAAATCAGGGCTTCTTAGATACTGAAATCCAAAATAGAAAAAACAGAACACACCAAGATTGATTTTTATGTAAATAAACTCTTCTGCAGTCACCTTACTTCCAAATCCCGAATAGGTTAATTTCTCTCGTATTTTCGCTTTTTTATTCATTGCTATACTTAAACGCAAAATTTTCTTTGTGAGTCGTGCCCATTTTACAAGAAGTAACACACTGCTGTTCTCAGTATTATGCTTTTTCTTGTATTCCTTCTCACTTCGGAATTGGCTTAGACGGTCACGTATGTTTCTGCGACTTCTAGGAAGCGTTAGTGACAATACGAAAACCATAACCACCACGCTAATAATCAGTGTCACTTTATCCCCCTAAATATCAATATTTATTATGCTCTTCCCAATAAAGTAGTTTGCAATTAGCATTAAAAAAACCAAGTGCTGCCAACATTTTGCCTAGAGGTTTATCGTACATAGGTGCTAAGTAGTCAGGCGAAAGCATCATTATAATGCCCACCAATACAATTGGCATTAGTGTGAGTAGTTTTGCCTCCGACCTTTTGCCTGCTGTTAGTGTCTGAATGTCTCTTTTCACTTCAATTCTGTCTCCAATTGTTGTGGCGACATTCCCTAGCACTTCTGTCATATTGCCACCCTTTCTCATAATGATATTAGCCGAGTTTACAAACGTATCAACATCTTCCATATCCATACGATCCTTAAAACTATGAAGCACCTCATCTAGTGGTTTACCAAGCTTTAGTTCAGAAATCATTATTTCCCACTCTGCAATAATTGGACAATTCTTTTCATGTCTATAAATCCGTGCTAAATCTTCCTGACATCTTTCAATTGCAGTTTGAAGAGAATTTCCCGCCCTAAGCGAATTGGCAACTGACATCATGGCGTCACGAAACTGTATATTTAGCCTTTCACGCTTCTTATTTTTTTTCTTCCTTGAGTTTATGTTTTGGATAATACAAACTAACGCCACTCAGACCAACAGCAAGAAAAATATTCTTTAAAAACACAACACTAACAATAAATATCATGCTTCCTATTAGGGCCAGCTGCTGTTTTTCAGATTGAACTCCGAGTTTGAGTTTTCTGCTTTTCTTCTTCTTTCTTACTCGTTGACCACTCTTTAATCCGTCCTTTTCCCCTCGCAAGTAGCGCATTGTCATTGTGGTGTTTCCTGTCTTCGCAACAGGCCCTGCTACAATATCAATAAGGGCTGATCCAGCTAAGAAGAATGCTACTGCTATACAAACTGCTATGCCCATCATTTAACTTCACCCGCTTTAAGATCTAAAATAAAATCTTTTTCTTTTGCAGAATAGAATTTTTTTGTTTTAACTATATTGTGTTCTGTTCTACACAGCTGTCCAATGAACTCATCCGTTTCAAATTCTGTTTCTAGATCAATATCTTCTTCAATGAAATCATAGATTTTATGCACTCTAATTTCATCGCCTTCGAGTCCAAGAATTTCAACGATTTCAACAACCCGTCTTGAACCATCTCTAAGTTTACTAAGGTGTACAATGAAATCTACTGCTGTAGCCACTTGCTGTCTGATTGCCTTAATGGGAAGTTCCATACCAGCCATTAAGACCATGGTTTCAAGTCTTAATAACATATCTTCTGCCGAATTGGCGTGACCTGTTGAAAGGGAGCCGTCATGACCCGTATTCATTGCCTGAAGCATATCTAGTGCTTCTCCACTTCTAACTTCCCCAACTACAATTCTGTCTGGTCTCATTCTAAGGGCAGACTTTACCAACTGGCGCATAGGTATTGCGCCATTGCCTTCAATATTAGGAGGTCTGGTTTCTAGTCTTACAAGGTTCTCTACTTGATTAAATTTAAGCTCAGCAGAATCTTCAACAGTAATAACTCGGGAGTCTACCGGGATTTGCTGACTCAGTGCATTCAGAAATGTTGTTTTCCCTGAACCTGTTCCACCTGAAACGATGATGTTATATCTTGATTTCACCATTCTTTTCAGAAGTGAAGCAACACTGTCTGGGAGACTTCCAAACGCAACAAGTTGTTCAAGACTGTATGGATTTTCTGGGAACTTACGTATTGTTACTGTCGTTCCACTTAATGAAACCGAGTTTAGAACAATATTTACGCGCGAACCATCAGGTAGTCTTGCATCGACAATCGGATCACTTTCATCTACTTTTCTGTTAATTGGAGCTACAATCTTATCAATGATGTATCTGAGTTCCCTCTCTGACTCAAATTTCACATAAGCGCCTCTGCTATTCTTCGCTCTTTTAACTTTTCCAGACTTCTCAATAAACACCCGTGATGGTCCATTAATCATAATTTCAGTGACCGTCTCATCATCCAAAAATGGCTCTATCACCCCAAACCCAAACATATCTTGACTTAACTTTTCGAGCATTTCGTATTTTTCAGGTTGTGAGAACATATATGTGCCATATTCTCTCTCAACAAGACCATCTATAATAGAAAAGGCTGTGCTTTTAATCTGTTTTTCTAGTTCGTCACCATCTACGTCGCTCAGTTCATCTCTTAACTCTGTAATTTGGTGTTTAACACGTTTAACTATTTCAAGTTTTTTGTCCGATCTAATACGAGAGTTGACTGTTACATTTTGACTCGACTCAGAGCTAGAAGAACCTGACTTCTTCTCTTTTATATAGAGCTCTAAACTCATGACGTCCTCCCGAATCCAAGTTTAAGTTTTGATGGTTTTTTTTCTTCTTCTGACTGCTCTGCTGGAAGAAGTTTTTCAGCAAATGCTTTGTATGGCTGTTCCAACCTCGTCTTTGGCCCCATACTCACTGGCAAATTATCATTCGCCCAATATCTATAAGCCACTTTTTCCTTAATAACACCTACAAGAGGACACTGTAATTCAATTTCCAGTTCTTCAGCAGAAAAACCAGCATGTTTATGATGTTTGTTCATCACAAAGCTTGATTTTGTGAAGCAACCTACAGTTTTTAAAATTTCTTTTGCTTCAAGCAGTCTAATTGCAGATGAAAGTTCTGGTATTGTTACTAGTAAAACTCTGTCGACCAAGTCAAATAAACAAATATTTCTCTCGCACATTTCCACTGAAGTGTCATACAGAATAACATCGTATCCCATACTTAATGCCACCTCATGAAAGAGTCTGACATGCTTTTCCTTCACGCCTTCCATTTTCAAAAGTGAAGCACTGAACATAACGTCTATAGAACACGACTCCCCCTCCACACGGTAGGTATTGTTCTCAAAAATATTCTTAATATCCGATTTTGATAGTTCTTCACCTTGAGAAGCGATTTCGTCAATGACACGTGAAAGATTCTTTGTTTGTTTTGGAACATGACATAGAACTTGTTGTGCACCAATTTGAGCAAAATCCACCAAAAGAACATTTTTACCCGCTTTTGATAATTGAGCCGCCAAATTGACAGCTATTGTAGACTTTCCAACACCACCTGCTGGTGAATAAACACAACAAGTCCACTGTTTGTTCCTGCTGACAATCTGTGTGTGGTTCAATTTGGACTCTTGCAGAATGCCTCTATAGTCGGTAATGATTTTTTCAATAAGTGTCACTGTAGGTGACCCATTATAGTGCGTCACAAATCCCAATGTTGTTGCTATTCTTGCCTTCTTGTCACCAATCGAATCGGTGATCAGAATTACTTGTCGTATAGACTTACTGTCTACAAGTTCTCGAAAGGCTTTTAAATCATTCACACTATGTATAGCAATTATTAATGTATCCAGAGGCTCTAAACCACAATCATCAAGGGTGTCGCTTTGAGACAACTCAATTTCTAAAAGGTCTTGATTGTCTTCTATCACATTATTCATTTGCTCAAATAGAACTGGTTCTTTCTCAATAATCATTATTTTCTTCATGAGTTGTCACCTGCTTGCTTTACCTCTTCTTCATCTACAGTCTTGTCTACTGAATTCTCATCTGCAGGAGTCAGAGATTCCACAATAAGTTTTTTTTATATCATCCGACAACTGTGTTCGCTCTATCTGCTCAATGATCATTTTCAAATCAAGGTTCTTTTGAATTTCCAAAATATTATCAACTTCACTGTCAATAAGGTCTGCAATCATGACTCTTTCTTCTTCTTCAAGCCATGAATCTTCCACAGTATCCATTACAATATCTAACTCAGTTAAAAGAGAGTTAGGAGACGTTCCTGAAATCCCGCTTAGCATATTAAGAACATTTTGCCTATCAATAGGATCAATGTTACTTGCGCTAATCATGTTAGAAATCTTATCTATGCTCTTTTCGGCCTCAATAATCATTAGCATTTCAAGTTTTGCAGATTCAGTTATAATCTCTTCTTCGATAATTTGGTCAGCTAGATAATCAAGAGTTTCTCCATTTGTCATATCTGGCTGTGCGGATAAATGAGAGACATGGATTGGCATAAGATCAACAGTTTCTCCTTCTAGAGGGTTAAGTACAAAGTCTAAAACACCTGTTCTTTTGGCCATTGTTAGTTCAAGACTTTCCTCTGGTGTTGCCATTAAAAGGAGCTGGACTTTACTTCCAGCATTCGGTCCTAAGTCCGTCACATTTGTTGTTTTAACATCGAAAATTTGAATATGTTGCAATAACATATTTGAGAACATACCTGAACCCATTTCATCATTTGCAGTGTAGATAATGTCTACAAAATCACCTGCTTTTAGCTGACTCCCCACTGCTCCAACACCGTCTGTCTCGACTGCAATAACACGTTTATCAGATGGGATAAAGTATGCGTCATCTACACTACCATCATAATTTAGGGCAACAGTTCTTTCTTCTCCATACATAAGCGCATCTGGATCTTTGCTAATAGGTGTACCCTCACTAATTCTCAAGCGTGTTATACCACCACTAACTTCTGAAATACGAGATACAGCATTTGGAAAGTACTTGCTTTTCTCATCGATATCTATTGTCATGACTTTTAAATTATTCTGAGTAAGCATTTCATTTGCATCAATGTCTTTTGAAGCAACAACAATACTAACGTCTTTCTCAAGTCCTCCCAAATAGTTGTATGTTAAGAACCCTGCTGTAATAGCTAGAAACAAAGACAGCAGTATCCTAATCCTAAATCGCTTCTTCATTACATTTACTCCTTATTCATTATTGGAGAGCACTTGTTGAAGTATACTCCAGTATGTATTTGTCCTTTGTGAATATATCTCCTAACAGTGGCAAAATATATTTGAAGTTATATTCCACTTTCACACTGACTTGTCCATTTGCTTCATCTGGTATGATGACCACATTTCTGTCAGTCCCATCAATGCCGTTTGTCATAATGTTATACGCAGACTTTTTTATCATCGTCACCTTGTCCTCATCAGATATTTCCTCATCAAGAAGCACATACGATGCAGTTCTTGATGCATGTGAAGCCGAAAGTACGAGTAGTGATTTTGTGTATATCATAAGACCAAAACTAAGCGCAGCATAGACAATTAAAAGGAGTAAGGGCAACACAAGTACAAACTCGGTCATAGCCTGTCCTCTACTGTTGCCAATACGGGCTTTTAGTAGTTTTCTCATTTGACATCAACCACATTCTTTATACTTGGTTTTGAGTTATAGCATTTTAGGTAAAGTCTCCATAGAACAAATGCAATAGGAGCTTGAAGGATTATTAGAACCACGAAATTAACGGTGACTTGAAGTATTTCAATCGGTGGAGCAATTGTAAAGAATACGGTTCCAAGTGCTGCAGAACCAGCCAAACCTTTTGCTAGGAACTCACCGATTTCATGTCTTTTATACATGGCAATAAGAAGTAGAACGATCAGTTGAATGCTCACAACCAGAGAGAAATCAACGATGTTTTCAAAGATATCAAACTCGCGGTACATTAGAATGTCACCAATGAGTTGAAATGGCAATACACCCAACCATATTTTGAAAAACTTTAAGATGTTGGATTTGCCAGCTTTATTGTGGAATAGGAACCATGCAATATATGTAAATAGGCCAATGTTGCCCATCATTACGATAAACCTAAATGATTCCTCTATAGATACAAATGGATAGATAGCAACAACCACAGACATTGCAATATATGAATACAAAATAACTTTTGTATTGTGTTTCAAATTGTCTTTACTCATAAGCTTTCTGAACAAGAACGTAATAACACTTGCAACAAATGTTACAGAAGCCAGTAATGATAAAATCTCCATATTCAACCTCCTAGCTTTCAGATACTGGGTCAGCTTGAATGTCTGACTCAATATCATCCTCAACATCAGTGTCTAAGTCAGAATCAATACCTAATAAAAGATCTTCCCAATAAACAATTTGCTCATATGCTGCAGACAAATCCTCTGAGGATTCTTGAAATAGCGAATAATCGCTCTCAAGATAGGAAGTATACATTTTATCTATGCCGTATTGATAATAAGCCACTCCATTGATTAGGTGGTCATGTGCACCCTGCACATCTATGTTGTCAATTTCAATCATTGTGAGTCTGTCCTGCAAATCCAGAACCAACTCTATTGTGGCCTGAACTTCCGAATCAAAATTCTCATTTTCTATTACATATGCATCCTCGTCAAATGTATTGGCAATTTCAGTGAATGCATACTCTATTTCATCTAGTGCAACTTCTAAATCTTCCTCAAAATATAACTCATACAACTGCACATTCACATAGTAATTGACATCTTCGTCATATGTGTCCGTCACAATTGTAAACACACCAAAACTAACCACCAGCAGTATAGCCAGCAGTAGTCCTACAATTAGTTTTTTCATTTCTCCCCCTAGAACTGCAGTAACACAATACCTATATATCTTTCAAACATCATCATTAGAACAAAGCCAATTAACATTGGCAAAGCATAAGGTATGCTAGACTGTACGGCGCCCTCACCATAGTCTATAATTTTTCTCCCCAGAAAAATTGTTAGTATATATGCCCTAAATTTTCTTAAACATAATATTAACTTTTGCTCTCTTACAATAAGCACAAGTGCGAAAACAGCACCAACAATGGCTGTCCAGGCAAACACATTCATAACAGCGATTGGCCCTAGTATACTTCCAATCGATGCTAACAGCTTGACGTCACCAGCACCAATACCACCCATACTGTAAGGTATGACCAGCAATATTAATCCAACCAACATTCCCATGAAACTGAATAAAACGCCTCTATCAGTCATTGTCATATTTAGAAGAATACCTATACTCAGTCCTAGTAGAACCAACTTGTTAGGTATTCTTCGTTCTTTAACATCATGAATGGTTGCTACCATTAGTAATAATAGAGATATCACATAGCCCACTTTGATATCCTCATCTCAATTATTCTGCAGTTGTTGTCGTTCCATCTAGTGCAGTACCTATATTCTGGAACATCTTAACAATCTTATCTTTAAATGTTCCCAGTGTTGCAATTACAGCAATAACAACAACTCCCAGTACTAAACCGTACTCACTTACTGCCTGACCACTTTCATCTTTCATAAATCTTTTAACAGCTTCCATCATTGTATCCTCCCAAATTTGTTAAATAATTAATTATCCTATTTCTAATTTTGCGTATACATAATGTACCTATCCCATCGTACAACCTGTTCGTTGTTCGAATAATTTCGTACGCAATGCAAACGAACTAGGTAAATTACTTGCAAAAGATGGTAACAACTTATCTCAAACAGGTAACATTCTCAATCGGCATTACATATTCGGCACTTGAAATGACATATTTGAACATATTGCATTTTTGTTACGATTGCTTTCTATTATAATTATGTAAACCCATAAAAAGGTATATTAATCCTGTGAAACTATTTAGGTAACTAACGACTTTGTTACTGTCCTTGAACTATATTCCTAGACTTTTGTCCTATACCAGCAAGTTTTAAATTTATACATTTCTACTTGTCTTGGGAAATTTAAAATTTGTACTTACACGCAAAAAAAAGGCCATCAAGCAGAGCTTGATAACCTTTTTATTACTCGAAAACTAATTTTAGTAATTATACTCCTTCAGCTCAAAATATGCTTTAGGATGTTGACAGGCAGGACACGTGTCAGGGGCTTCAAGTCCTTCGTGAACATGACCGCACTTACGGCACTTCCATCTTGAACCACCATCTTTTTTAAATACATGCTCAGTCTTTACGTTTTCAGCTAATTTACGGTATCTTAGTTCGTGCTCAACTTCAATTTTTGCAATTAGTGTAAACGCTGCTGCAACTTGGGCAAACCCCTCTTCTTTAGCCACTCGTGCAAACTCTGGATAAAGAATTGTATGTTCCTCATTTTCACCTTCTGCCGCATGAATCAAATTTTCATAAGTTGTTCCAACACGACCAGCAGGATATGCTGCCACAATTTCAACTGCATCACCAGACTCTAAAAAACTAAAGAACTTCTGAGCATGAACACGTTCATTGTCAGCTGTTTCAAGGAACAATGCCGAAATTTGTTCAAAACCTTCTTTTTTAGCCTTTTTCGCATACATTGTGTAGCGGTTTCTCGCCTGCGACTCACCAGCAAATGCCTTCAGTAGGTTTTTTTCCGTTTGAGTGCCAATAATACTTGCCATTATTTATCCTCCCTTTGTCCGAGTATCTAGAATAAACACTATATATGTACACTCATTTTCTATACCCACTTTTTAACTATTAATTATAATAAGGCGATTTTTTTTACACTTTTTTCTGAGAGTATACTGAGAATAATTATTATAACTAAAAAGATGCAAAAAAAAAGCAGACACTATAGAGTATCTGCTTTGCTAACTATGTTGTGAGTAGGCCTTAAGCGTTAGCTGGTGGTGTGAAAGTACGTGTTGCAAACTCTCTGTCCAGCATAAGGATTGCATTGCCTTGACCACCAATGAACTTCAGTTGTGTCAGAATGCTTTCTGCTGCAGCTTCTTCTTCAACTTGCTCATCGATATACCATCTTAGGAATGATGCTGTTGCATGATCGCTTTCTTCAAGAGCAATATCCATCAGGTTATTGATCAAAGAAGTTACGTGACGTTCATGTGCCAGTGTTTCTTCAAACACGTCTGTTAGGCTTTCCCACTGTGTTTTAGGCTTTTCAATTGCTTCTAGTTCAACGCGACCCCCGCGCTCATTCAGGTAATTGAATAGCTTTAGTCCATGGAACTGCTCTTCTTCGAATTGAATACGCATCCAGTTTGCAAAACCGCTTAGGTTTTCTTCTTCAAAGTATGCTGCCATAGACAGGTAAAGATATGCAGAGTATAGTTCTGCATTGATTTGCTGGTTAATAGCGTCTGCTACTCTTTGCTTAATCATGTCTCTCCACTCCTTTTAGTCCCCATATGTATTTGGAACTATACAATTATAATTCCATTTCATAAAACCTGCCAGCGAATTAGTGTCCACTGGCAGGTCAATATAACTCATTTATTAACAGTTTTACTGTTCGTTTTTCCAAAGACCATGAAGGTTGCAGTATTCACGAGCTGTAACTTTCTTTGAATCAGTCTTAAAGATTGCAACAGGTTCTTCACCTGGATTTAGGTGTTTACGGAATACTTCATTACCTGCAATGAGTTCAATCCACTCTATGTAATGAGCATCTGTCATTGGGTGAAGTGTAGATCCTACAGTCACCTTGTAACCGCCTTCGATTTCTTCAATCATTGGAACATGCTTTTCAGTTGTTTGATCTGCTGTATGTTCTTCGAGTAGAACCATGTCTTGGCCGCAGCACTGTGGTGTCACTGCGCCACCATGGAATACTTCTACGATATTTCCACAATGTTCACATTTATACATTTCTAGTCTCTTTGGCATTTCAAAACCCTCCTCGAGTCTACGACAGATCTTTACATCTGTCGAACCAAAGCTTATAGCTGCTTATTGCAGCATAAGCCAAGTTGCACTTGTGCAATCAGTTCTTCTGAGAACATGCGCTGCAAGTACCACGGAAGTAAATGTGCTTTTCAGTCACTTTACAGCCCTCAAGCTGAGTGATAAGCAGATCACTTAGATCTGTTCTGAAATCAAGCACGGCGCCGCAGTTGTCACATTTAAAGTGACCATGAACGGATGTATCCGCGTCATAACGAGCCTCATTTTCTTCTATTGTTATCAGCAGTGCAATGCTATTGTCAACAAACAGGTTGAGCGTATTATATACCGTTGTCTTTGAAAGCGTTGGTATCTCCGAAAGGAGCGCTCTATAAATTGTGTCTACCGTTGGATGTGCTGTCGTTCCCATGAGATATTCGTATATCTTAATCCGTTGGTACGATGGTTTAATGTTGTTCGATTTCAGAAAATCCCCTATATTTTCAATCTGCATCGTCATGAACAGCAGTAACCTCTCTCCCTTTACTAACTAGTGAATCAGAGTATTACTCTTCCACTACGAACATGTCTTTTCCAACACCGCAAATTGGGCATACCCAATCTTCAGGAATGTCTTCGAAAGCTGTACCTGGTGCAATACCACCATCAGGGTCGCCTACTGCTGGATCATAAACATAACTACAAGGTTCGCATACATAATTTTTTCATATTCTTCATCTCCTATTTTTTTTGTCAAACGAAACCCGGCAACTCACATGAAGTCAGCTGCCGGACTTCGAACTAAGTCTTCTACTAAGTCAATTATTGCATGATACTCACATGCGATATGTACATTTACGACTATTACTCAACTGGCTCGAACATATCTTTGCCAACGCCGCATACTGGACATACCCAATCATCCGGAATATCGTCGAAAGCTGTACCTGGTGCAATGCCACCATCTGGATCGCCTACTGCTGGATCATACTCCCATTGACATGCTATACATACATATTTCATAATAATTGCCTCCTTCTTTATAATGGGTACTAAAAACTATCCCTACCGTTTTTACCCTAATTACATTCTAATATTCATTTAAATATTTGTCAGTATGAAAACTGACATTTTTTATAAGTTTTAGTATCAAATCCACTAAATTTAACTCAAATCTTACTCTTTAGTGGGTTTTATTCAGAAATTGCATAGAAACAGCGCTTAGGAGAGTGGATCTTTTCTTCCTTCTTAAGCTGCTTGATTGCTTTGTCTACATCTTTACGTTCTAGCCCAACTCTGTCAGCAACTTCACCAGGACGCATAGGACCTTCTGCTTCTGCAAATATTTTTAATACTTTATCGACTGTTTCCACTATTTTCCCTCCGAATCCAACACTGTTTTAACTCGTTGTAATTTTGTAATGATTACAATTTAATATTAGCATAGGGCACACTTGTTGTAAAGTAATTTGAATAATTTTTTTCAGACTATTTTAAAATGCACCAAATTGATCTAAACTTAAACAAAGACATAGTTATGAACCAATCTGCACTGGGTATATAATCTATCGACGAATTTTACAGAAACGAGTGATTTACCGTAGAGTGAGCACAGCGAAAGAGGAGGTCAACAGTGAACAAACTAAAACTTAAAGATGGTATCCACTGGATAGGTTCTCTTGATCCAGACCTAAGAGTATTTGACATTATCATGTATACGGAATTTGGAACGACTTATAACTCCTATCTCGTTCAAGGAACAGAAAAAACTGCAGTGTTTGAAACAGTAAAAGTAAAATGCTTTGATGAATACATAGAAAAACTTAAATCGGAAATTGATGTTTCAAAACTCGATTATATTGTTGTCGACCATACAGAACCAGACCATTCAGGCTCTGTAGAATTGCTTCTTGAACTTGCCCCAAACGCAAAAGTCGTTGGGTCTTCCTCTGCAATTCGCTTCTTAAAAGCTATTGCAAATAGAGATTTTGAAGCTATCATTGTCAACTCTGGCGATACACTAGACCTTGGCGGTAAAACACTGAAGTTCATTTCAGCGCCATTCCTCCACTGGCCAGATTCTATCTATACTTATATAGAAGAAGACAAAACCCTAATAACATGTGACTCCTTTGGCTCTCACTATTCTCTTGACGATGTTTTATTCTCCAAACTAGATAATGAAGGGAATTATAGAAAAGCCTTAAAATACTACTTTGATATGATTATGGGGCCTTTTAAGTCTCATATGCTTAAAGCCATTGATAAAATTGAAGATCTGGACATTGATATGATCTGTCCTGGCCACGGCCCTGTTCTTGATGAAAACCCTTGGCAGATTGTGAACCAGTGTAAAGAGTGGTCCACAGAAGTGAATCCAAACACAAAACCTACAGTTGTAATTCCATACGTTTCAGCCTATGGGTATACAGCTCAAATGGCCGATGAAATCAAAAAAGGTATTGAGTCTATTGGTGATATAGACGTCACTACATACGACATGGTCTATACAGAAAAAGCCGACATCATGAACCTGATCCACTTTGCTGATGGTGTTCTATTCGGTTCCCCTACAATAAATTCGGACGCTTTACCTCCAATCAGTGACCTCCTCATGTCAATGAGCCCTGTTGTACACGGCAGTAAACTCGCTGGTGCGTTTGGATCATACGGGTGGTCAGGCGAAGCGTTAAGAACCTTGAGGACAGAATGAAACAGGTTCGTTTAAAAGTGACTCCTGGTCTTCGAGTGAATTTTAAGCCAAGTAGTGATGAACTAGGGCAATCCTTTGAATTTGGTGCAAGATTTGGTGAGAAGGTTTTAGGCCTTGATGTAAAACCAGAACCAATTCATGAGCCAACAAGTCGCGCTTCTATGAATCCAACAGGCGATGTTAAAAAGTGGCGCTGTATTATTTGTGATGAAGTTTTTGATGGAGTAGAGCCGCCAGACGTCTGTCCAGCATGTGGTGCTTCCCATGAACAGTTTGAGGAGCATATTGAAGAAGAAATAACATACACTTCGGATCTTAAAGCGAATATTGTTATTATAGGTAACAATGCAGCTGGAACTTCTGCTGCTGAGTCCATTAGGAAGAGAAATACTGAGGCGACTATCCGTATAATATCTGCAGAAAACTCTCTGGCATATTATCGTCCAATGCTTTCAGATTACCTAAGTGATTCACACAACAAAGACATGTTCTACCTTCATGATGCAGACTGGTACCTTGATCATAATATTGCACTAAGTCTTGGAAAAACAGCAACAAAAATTGATCGTGACAAAAAAATACGTTGAACTTGATGACGGAACTACAGTTAAATTTGACAAGCTGATTCTTGCTAATGGCAGCCGCAACTATGTGCCTCAAATTACTGACGCAAATAAAACAGGCGTTTTCTCTCTTAAAACTAAAGCAGACGCTGATGCCATAAAAGCCTATGCGAAAAAATTGTAAAACTGCCACTGTTATTGGTGCAGGTCTACTCGGTCTTGAAGCTGCTTGGGAACTTAAGAACTTAGGTTTAGAAGTAAGTGTCATTGAGTTTGCAGACAGAATCTTACCGCGCCAGCTTGATCTTGAAGGCTCTGAAATCTTTGAAATGGGTGTTAAAATCTCTGGTATTCAAATTTTCAAAGACGCTGTTGCCAGCTCGATTCTTGGCAAAGATAAGGTTACAGGTGTTCAGCTTTGTGACGGTGGTATTGTGCCTGCAGACCTTGTGTTAATCTCTACAGGCATTCGTCCAAATAAAGAACTTGCACAGACTTGTGGGCTTCACGTTAACAGAGGTGTTGTCGTCGACACCCATATGCAAACATCTGATCCAGACATTTACGCTGCTGGTGATGTTGCAGAGCATAACAGCATATCCTATGCTGTATGGCCAGAAGCGCTAGAACAAGGTAAGGTTGCAGGAGCAAATATCATTGGAGATGATCTTGAATACCACACAATGACACCTTCAAATGTCTTTAATGGTATGAACATGAATATTTTCTCTATTGGCGATATCGGTCGCGGCAACAAATCATACAAGGTTGTTGCGGACAAACACCCTGAAGAGGGCGCTTACAAGAAACTTTACTTTGTAGACGACCAGTTTGTCGGTGGAATACTCATCGGTGACGTGTCTAAAACTATGAGCCTGATGCTTGGTGTAGGCAGGGGAACACCTAGTCTAGATATGGTAAAAGATGTTGTACTGAACTTAAAGTAAAATAAAGGCGTTGCCTGTAGACCACTTGTCTATAGCAACGCCTTCTTTATTCATTAATATCTAATTTAAGCAATCCGTCTAATTCTCAGTCGATCATTTTCAGACCTATAGAACAGGACTTTCGTCGCTTTTTTTTATATTTTCCTTATCTTCAAAATTCGTTTTCTTTAACTTAATGACATCCACATTATATGTAAAGGCCACTTCATCTTGTCTCTTTTCAACGTGTAAGTAATTGTAACAATCTCTTTCAAACCTAAATACTTCCTTTAACCAAGCATCATCTGTACCATTAACCCACTTTTCAAGCAACTCGCTTATTTCCACATTTAACTCGACCTGTGTTCGATCTGAAAAGAAATAATCATCATTACAAAACAGATTTATTACATCCTCTCTATTCAATCCAACAAAGTCATCATAAAGTTTTAGCAAATCGTCACCATAATGTCTAATTGCCCTATTAAATGTACCTGGATAGTGTTTTCTCATTCTAATAAAAATAAAATTTACAAATCGATCCAGCAAATCATATGTATCGCGTACTTCTGTGCTGAAAGTATAGAAATGCGGAAATAAATTAGGATGTTTCTGAATCAATTCCTGGCTTCTCTCTATATTTATGGAATCTACAATGTCTGTATTATTTTCCATTGGCAAAAGAACGTCTTTCACAAGATCATACATTTCTGTTCCAACTAGAACGGTGTACTTATGCAGCTGAATATCTTTCACACCCAACCTGACTGCCGTAAGAATCATATCTAACGTATCACGTACATCTTGAACTTTTTTCACCATAAAATCCATATATAAATGAAAGCGTAACTTCCATTTTGCAATCCATAAGAACTTGTATACGTTCTTTAGTGTCATCTAATTTAAGGCGTTTATTAATGAGTGACTGCATTCTTTGAGAACCTGTTTCAATACCTAAATAAATCTTTCTACAACCAGCTTTTTTTCAGCCATGTTATAACCTCTTCATCTAAGGTATCAACTCTTGCGCTGCAGCTCCATTGAATATCCATACCTTCATCAATAAACTTCTTGCAAAACTCTATTACTTTCGCTTTATTTGCTGTAAATAGGTCATGAACCATATCAAACTTTGTCTTTCCATGAACTTCATATAAGTATTTCATTTCACTTATCAGTCGGTCTGTACCTTTTAAGCGAAACTTTCTTTCCCAAAATGTTTTAGTTGAGCAAAAAGTACAACCAAAAGGACAGCCCCTACCTGCATCTATAGCAATCGTGTCATAATCTTCAATAGGGATTAATGTATAGTCAACTTCATGGAGTGTATCTAAACAACTAATCAGTTCCATTTTATTGATAACAATAACACCATTTTTCCGATAAGCGATACCTTTTATGTCGTCAAGATTCTTGTCTTGAATAATGGCTTCTACTAATCCTACAATAGTGGCTTCCCCTTCACCAACGCCAATTATATCTACACAGTCTAAAGCTTCAAGCGTCTCTTTCGCAGTTAAAGTAGATTGAGGCCCTCCAAATAGAATTGTTATTTCGGGATTCATTTCTTTAAGTCTAGTGGCAATTAGAATTGCATTGTGAAACGAGTTACACATGGTATAGAAGCTTACTATTTTGGGCTCTTTATCTAGAATAAACTTAGCCATTTTGTCTATATTGGTGTCTGATGCCAGGTCAATTTTTCCCTTCAAGTATAAATAATTGAAGTCAATAATTTCAGTAAGATACCCACTTATATTAAGTTTTGTTGCAAGACTCAAAATTCCCATTGGTGTGTGTAAACTTTTAAGGTTCTTGTACTTGTCTACTGAGTTAACAAAAATAACATCCTTCATCTGTGATATCCTCTCACTTTTAAAGCTCTGGCCTATGACTAAATAGTACGGAAATTGAAATCTTAGTTCCGTTGTTAACTTCCTCACAGTTTTTGACGTACTCACAAAGTTCCTTTACTTTTTTCGGATATCTTATCAAACTCCTCGTTCGAGACACTGATCGTGCTGAGTTGTACTCTAGAGTCCTTGATTTTCTCTTCTCGACATATGGTCGTAAATATACGAGTGGTTTCATTGAGTATGTACTTTTTTCTTTTGCTCAATGTCTAAATTTTCTATTACCTCATGAACTTCGTGTAGTTTTTTTTGAATTGAGAAAGTAGTAATCCTCTACATAAAATTCAGATGTCTGAATTTCTTCCACACTAATGTAACCCTTAGACTTCAGTTTGTTCATTAGGTTAATGGCTTTAATCTGGTTTAGATTTAACTTACTGGCGCAGTCGCTCATCCTTAACTTATTGTTTTCAAGCAATTCAATCATTCGTAGTTCATCATACGTAAGCATAATTAATTCTCCTTATAATTAGTAAAACTTGATGAAAGTTGATCTAAGACAAAGTCTTCATTGAAGTTTCCACTTGCTACAAAGGCTAAATTATTTTGCGTAATTATCTGATTACATGTTCTTTGGATATGTTCTTGATTAATGTCATTCACTTCATTCCTATAATCGCTATAGGTAAAAATCCTTCCTAACATGTAATATCTGCCTATAAACCCTACCAAGGAACTTGGGCGATCTAATTCTATAGCCAATTTTGTTAAGTATCTCTGTTTTGTCTGTTCGAGTTCTTCTTCTGTTACCATCTCACTTTTGAGTCTTGAAAACTCAAATAGAAGCTGTTCTACAAATGGCTCAAACTTATCTTCACTCACTTGGCAAGATGTTATGAGTGCGCCTGTAGAACCAAATGAATAATTAACAGAATCAATGCTATAAATTAACTTTTTATTTTGGCGTAAATTCTTGTAAAGTCTAGAATTACTACCCGCCGATAGCAGCTGACTTGTGAAGTCTAAAACCCGAGAGTTTGGGTTGTGAAAATTTACTCCGTTAAAGGCGAGAGCAATTTTTTACAACACTGTCATTGGTTACACTTAAGTTCAATCGTGGGCCTTTTTTTAACTAAAACACTTTCACCCTTAAAAAATTTGTCACTTGGTGTCCAAGATTCGAAAGTGTCTTTGACAATTTCGACTGGCCAAAGTGAGTTTTTAAAATTACCAACTATAACAATGAATGTATTGCGAGGATGCACAGTCTGATTCTTAAAGTTTGACAAGTCTTCAAAGCTGAGGGCCTCAATCACTTTTCTGTCTCCAATAGCAGGCAAAGCTATTGAGTGTTTGTCCCATAAAGCATAGAGGCATTCCTGTTTGATTGAAACACCACTATTTACAGTACATTCATTTCTTACAATTTCCTTTTCGTGATGAAAAACATCTTCAGACAATGGGGACTGAACAATTGCTTTTAATACGTTGACCGCCATTTCAAATAGGTGTTTATCATTTATTGTCGATACATTAAATGACATAAACTCTTTATTGGTTGTTGCATTAAGTTTTGCGCCACTATTCCTAAAATCCTCGTATAGGTTTTTATTTTGGGAATCACGGAGTATATCCACTAGATTGTGCTCCAATAGATGGGTGATCCCATTATTACTCACATTTTCATTTTGTGCCCCGTGCTTGATCCACAACGATGATGAAATCGTCTTAATATATGGAACGTCATGAAAAACGATTTTCATTCCATTGCTTAAAGTTGACATATAATAATCCATAGTTCCCACCTTGTTATTACTCTCTATTTAAATACATCACCATTTTTTCAAATACGTCATTCATTTGTTTATCAGAGCCAATGTCTAAGCCTATACTCATGAATATCTGAGTAATACTTTTGGAACGCCCCTGCATCATTACAGTTTTCAAATCCTTAGAAAATGTATCTTTATTTTCCATGTACTTAAGGAAAAAAAATAAAGCCAAAAAGATTCGCATAACAATAAGCGTTAATGTACAGTGGCTTGTCAAAGAAGTGTGGGTAAAGAAGCCATGTGTACTTTACTTCATCTGTAATTTGAACAACCTCGCCATATATTTTCTTCCATGAACTAATGAAGGTTTTCGAAATATTCTCATAATTTAGCCGCCCATCAGTCTCAATTGAATCATACACCCCTCTCTCAAAGATACTTAGCATGTTCATTGAGAAAATTGGAGTGATGACCTTTTCATTAATAATTTCTTTGCGCGTATCTGAACCCTTCTCAAAGTCACGATCAAGAATAAAATCTAAAAACACAAGTTCAAAGAAACGTGCTATTGACTCCGATAAAATTATTGACGGTGCAAAATTTAGGTGTGACTGGTGTTTAATAGAATACTGTTTATGGACGGCATGTCCCAATTCATGAGCAAGTGTCATCAAGTCATTAACACTACCGCCAAAATGCATAGAAATGAATGGCTTATTTTGAATTGAAGGTGAAAAGCATAAAGCACCAGGCTTCTTCTGCTTTTTAGGTGTTAAATCAACAATTCCACTTTTAAATACCGACTTCACCGTCTCTAGTATCTCTGAATCAAACCCACCTATAACGTCTTCAACAAACGCTTCAATCTTATCAAGACTTATTTTTGTCTTTAACTCAGGAAGTGGTGCGCTCATATTCCATACATAGTTTCCACAGTCATATCGCTTGAATTTCCATTTGTAGTAGCCTTTAACAACCCCACTATGTTTCACAAGCTGTGCCTGTAAAGATTGGGCCAATGCATAATCGAGGTCGTACTCATTGCACCAGGTTCTAAATGTATTACCACTTTGTAGAAGTTCATCTTCAATCAACTGACTTTTCACAGTACAATTCAAAATACTCTCAAAGACTAGAACATCGTCTTTATACCGATTTAGTAACTCTACTCGTGCATTTTTACGCTCTATTTCGTTTTCTGAGTACAGCAGTGGAATAAGTTGTGAAAATCCAATTTTTCTTTCTTGATTATCCATTTTGACTGTAAAGCTATATTGTTGCGTCACCTTAGAGTAAAGTGATGAAATGTTTTCATGAATTAGTGTCTTGTATTCATCTAAGCCTTGACTACGCGATTCATTATTTAGACCTTTTTTATAAGTTCTATTCATGAGCCTTGAGTGGTTATTAAATTTCGAAACATAAGCTTCTAAATTGAAGTGATGACAGACTCCTTCCACCGTATAACAATCCAACCACATTGGAACATTCTTAATCTTGTCATATACTCTCTTAACTTCATTGTATTTATTCATAATTTCATGATTCATAAAATCCAGAGAATACTCAACATACACAGGATAATATATTCCAGCTGCGTTCTCACAAGCAGCTTCATAACAGTCTATCCACGAATTCCATAGCTCAAAGGCTCTATTTTCATGATCAGATGCTTCAAGTGCTTTCAGATTTCGGTCTTTTTCATAACTCAAATGAGTCAATATTTTTGTTAACTGTTCTAATCGGGGTATGTCACCACCATGATCTTTCAATTCATCCATAGGCACCGTACCCTTTCTGTCATCGATTATTATTTTGTATAAGCTCGTTGAGTCAGAAATAATTTATCATCCACATAGACTTTTGTTCCTGAGCTCGTATCTTTTATCATATCCATATGAATACAAGATTTATTATCTCCGCACTGCGGAAATGCTGAACCCAGAGCAAGGTGAACTGTACCACCTATTTTTTCATCAAATATTATATTTCCAATAAATTTATCTAACTTAAAATTGGTGCCAAAACCAATTTCACCAAGGTAACATGAGCCCGCATCAGAGCTAATTAGTCTTTCAAATGTCTTATTACATGAACAGTTAAAATCTGATATTTTCCCATTTTCGAATTCTACCCAAATGTCACTTAGCTCTTCACTATCGTAAACAATGGAATAATCGAACTTAATATGTCCATTTACAGACTCTTTGATAGGTGCTGTAAACACCTCACCATCAGGGATATTGATTTTACCTGAACCATTAATCCACTTCTGTCCTTCTACTTTGAGAGTTAGGTCCGTATCCTCCCCAACAATCCGAATGGTTTTCGAGTCCTTTAGGAACTCAATCAAATCAGAATTATGTTTTTCTAGTCCTGCGCAGTACCCTAACACGGATCCATGATCATCGGAAATTGAATTGTTCAGCATATTCACTAATCTTGAGTATGGAATTCTTGAGCGCTGAGCATACCCATCTGTTGGATACAACACATTGACACAGCTTAACTTGTTTTCTTCCATACTCGTAAGCATATTCATAATTATTTCTGTTCTTACATCATTTAGTTCCTGTAAATTTTCAGGTTTCACACCTGCTTTTGAGTATAAGTTTGTATTGGAAATAAAGTTAATCATTTTATTATAAGAAGAGAAAATCAATTTTCTTTGTTGAAAATATGCTTTAATCTGCTCTGGATTACCTACATCAAGGATCAAATCATCAATCATTTGATCTTGATAATATAGTTTACCTTAGCCCCTCGGCTTAAAACTTCATCCATCAAAATGGGTAGACTCTCCATAATAACTGTATTCCCATAAATCAAAACACTATCGTCCTCGTTTACATCTAGACTGTAGTCTACAATTGTTTTCAATAAATTATGAGATATCATTTCAATCCTCGTTTCTTATTTATGCTTCATTGTGAGACTCTGTCATGTTTGATGTTTTTTGAGAATTTCTGAAAAACTTCATATAAATATTAGGCAGTGCAAGTAGAGCTATACATGCAATTATTGTGTATATATAGTTGTAGTCAAGTAGATTAGACAATACTGTAAGTGATAAACCGATAGCTAGATATGTCAGTGACTGAAACACACCTGATATTCTTCCTACTAATTCACTGTCTACCATTTTTTTTAATGAAGTACTTTCAATATAAGTATGCGAATAAATATTACCTATACAAACGACAACAATGGCTCCTATTGCTGTATAAAACGATGGTGCATACACCAAGAGTAACCAGCCTACCGCAGTGATCCCACCAGATTTTAATAATACTGAGGGTCTAAACGCCCCTTCTTTAAGCCTGCCGACAAAATAAGCTCCAACTATAGAGCCAATTCCAATTCCGCTAAACATGTAACCAATCCCAATTTCACCAAACTCATAAATACTTAGAGCCAATACGCTCGGCAGTACATTTAAAATACCTCCACTAACTGTATAAAAAAGCTTATACACCATTAGGTTCGACAAGTCTTTGTTCTTAAGAATTTCTCTAAAACCCTCTTTTTGCATTTCAAGATAACTGCTTTTTGATCGAGCTTCTGCTTTTTTATGCGAATACTTAACAAATAGTAAGAATAGGATTGCAACGAAAAACGTTGCCGAGTTGATATATACAACCAATTGGAATCCTAGGAAGCTATAGACTATGCCACCAATAGCGGACCCAAGAATTACTGTCAACTCATAGAGAATCCGTAATTTTGAAAAGGCACTTGTCATATCTTCTTTACTTACAAGTGTAGTAATTATTTTGTATCTCGACGTTGTGAATAACGCCCCGAAAATTGAATTAATAAAGGCTATAACATATAGTATGGAAATGTTATTTGTGTATAAAACACTAATTGCTGCTAAAGTCGAAAAGCCACGAATAATATCAGAGACAATCATTGTCAGCTTTGGATTCGTCTTATCACTGATACTTCCACCAATTATTGAAAAGACAGCTGCAGGTACTAAGTTAATTAGTAGCATTAGGGAAAGTGCAAATGCTGAACCTGTTATTTTATATATAGTTGCACTAATTGCTATGGTGTAGAACCAGTTTCCCAAGTCTGAGACAAACTGCGCACCACTGATCATAATAAACTGTTTATTTTGAAGAAGACTTCTTTTCTCCGCTTTGGATGTTGATTGCATTTTACCACTCCATTTCTATTAACAAGGCCTTATGACAACTCAGTATAGACTTCAATCGCGTTCATAAACTCTGACGCTAACCTATCAACATTTTCATTTGAGTTATATATATGAAAGCAAAATCTTAAAGTTAGATCATGATCAAAAGTTCTGCAAATCATATTTTTTTGCTCCAGGATCTCTTTGAACTTCTTTCCCAAAACTTGATCTGGCATATTCGCAAAAACCATTCCACAGCTCTTTGACATCTCAATATTTGATTTACTGCATATCTCTAGGTCAATGCTCTCCATAAATCTTTGTGACAATTCTCGCTGTTTTTTATAGACATTGTCTAATCCGTATTGATTCATATATCTAAGGCTTGAAAGTGCTCCTCGAAACAGCCAAAAGTTAAATGACGAATTTTCGAAGCGTCTTGCTGAATCTTGAAACTTAATACCTTCTGCATCATCAAGTATTGCACCTAGAGCTGAAACATTTATCGACTCTAATCGATGATCACTAGGATCGTTTATATACATCATCCCTGTTCCTGACGGGCCTAACATCCACTTGTGGAAAGGGAATATATAGCAGTCACACATTTTGGCGCCTACTATTTTCATTTGACCAAGCGCTTGTGCTCCATCAACTATGATAAAAGCTTCTGGAAATTTTGACTTGGCAATTTTTGATATCTTTTCAATATCGTTTATTTTTCCTGTATTACACTCCAAGTGGCTAAAAAAGACGGCCTTCACACATCCACCAGCTGATTCTAATGTATAGTCTTCTAGTGCATTCATATCATCAATCACTTCAATTTTTACTTTGTATTTCTTACTGAGGGCCCAGACTGGTAATATTCCATCTATGTATTCATCTCTATTGAGTATTACAATGTCGTTTTCTTTCCATTTCAATGAATTCAATATGTTGATAATGCCTGCATTTGTACTCTGTATATAAGCCAAGTTATTCTGATCAACACCTAAATGTTCAGCCATCTCAGCCTTCAACGACTTATATGTATCAACTAGGTTTTCAATAGTTTCATTACTCGATGGATTCATAGATTCAATCCTGACACCCGACACCATCTCATCTATACTTACTGATGGCATAAGACCAACTGACCCACAATTAAAATAGTCAATCGAATTATTAAAAATAGTGTTCACCCTCTTCTTTATACGTTGTATTTAATACTGTGAAATCCAGTGATTAGTTGCTCTTTTGTAGAGTAATTGCATATTTTAGAACTCATATCTTTTTTATCAATTAACGCTTCATACCTGCATCCTCCTCCACACAAGGATACAATCTTACAGTCGAGACAAGCTTTCCAAACTTTCAGACCATCAAATAGTTTTTTAGTGTCTACATATTTTTCCTCAAAAATGTTTCCAACTTTATAGTCTAAATGACCAACAAGCATAAAACATCTGTATATATCACCATTCACATCAATAAATTCATTAGAATCCTTATGTATCCTGCACTTATCACAAACCGTACCTTCTTGTACCTCAAACCCCTTATTTTTTGAATACTCAATTACCGAAAGAAGTTTATCCACGTTTATAAGGGTTTCATTTTTTGATACTTGTCTACTTGAGTCCACATTCATAATGCTTCTAAATTTAACTTGAACGCTCCTCGGATCATCCAAATTATCATGCAAGTCATCTATGAATCCATATAAGCCCTCTTCATTTTGACAATGATAATTAGAGCGAACCACTATAGGAACATGTTTAGAATACGCATTTATGTTTCCAACAATTGCAGTGTACGAATCTCCACTGGACTTAAGTTTTCTACTGATGTTGTGTCTTTCTTTGTCACCATCAATTGTGATTTGTATCCCAGCACAATTATTGTTTGATAAAGTCGTAATGATTTCATCATTTAACATTGTCCCATTCGTAATAAGCGATGTTGCATACTCAACATGAAATCTACTTACAACTTCAGTTTTGAAACGCTTCATAAAATCAACAATAAAAGAATAGTTCAAAAGTGGTTCACCACCAGTGAATGAAATATTTATTTTTTCATACTTCTCATGTTCAATTTTTGAACATATTCTATTAATAATTGTTTCAATATGTCGCTCGCCCATTTTCTTCATACTATTCGCATGTTCCTCAAAACAATAATCACAGCACATATTACAGTCATACGTTGTTAGTATCGATAAATTGTACGATTTAGACCGTTTCATTAAAGACTCTTCAATATGACCTTTTTTCATTAAAATCCTCGTTTACAACAAATCCCTTTTTGATAAGGCCAGTTAACCGAGTCAGATCATGGTTTTCTTCAATGTATTGGTGTTGTCTCTCGCTAATTTTCAATTTTTCTGCTGTTAATGTGTTGTATAAAATTGCACCGTTTTGTTTTTTATGATTTTTGATCAACAATACATATTTTGGTATTTTGATATTTCCACCCCATTTCATTTCTGATACATTACATCTTTTGTATTGTTTTGGACTTTTTAGTATTTTTTTGATAAAATTTCTTTACTTGGCATGATTGTCATGATATTATTTTATACATAATAGACATGAATGTCAATATTGCATTCATTTGCTACCTTGAATTTTCTGAATTTTCAGCCTGCTCGTGAATAAAAATTCATTCAGGAAAAGATCATCCATGGGAATGTGTGTTTAATACACTTCTAAATAGCAATACTCAACAATTGGTAAAGGAGGTGAATAATATGACGGATAAAAAGAAAAAAGATCAAGAAGAGATCAAAGAATCCTCTCTTAATGATGAGGTTGAAATTGATCAGGCTAATGATGATGAAGAATCATGTGTTCACATTCACCTAGCGTAAACCAAACTTAGAAAGGGGTTACTAAAATGACTGATAAGAAGAAAAAAGATCAAGAAGAAATCAAAGAATCGTCTCTTAATGATGAAGTTGAAGTTGATCAAGCTAATGATGATGAAGAATCATGTGTTCACGTTCACTTAACATAATACATAATTAAAAAGGAGCTATCATAATGACTGATAAGAAAAAAGAACGATCTTGAAGAAATCAAAGAAACGTCTCTAAATGACGAAGTTGAAATTGATCAAGCGAACGATGACGAAGAGTCATGTGTTCACGTACATATATAACTTCTAAATACATATTTAAGTAAACGTATTGATTTAAAATATGATTTTTAGAATATTTAATTATGAAGTCTCAATACCATATCTATAATTTAAAAAGGGCATTGCTCTTAGAATCAATGATTCTAAGAGCAATGCCTTTCAATATTAGCGCAAGTGCCTAATCTACTAGAATTTCCAGCACATTTGAGTCTATAATTAGGATGATTCCATCATCCTCCATTCTTTTTAACTCTCTTGATAAAGATGTTCTTGCAACACCATAGCGTTGCGCAAGCTCTTTTTTGGTAATGGGCAATCTTATTTTCTTATCATATTTAAGTGATTTATCTTTGCCAACTTGACTCTCAAGTAGCTCTTCAAAATATACCATTAATTTCTCACGGAGTGTCCCTGTCGATATCTTTTTAACCGCCCTAACCAGAACCTTCGTTTTGTCTGATATTTCATTTAAATAGGACTCCAAAAAAATCAGAACTGGCCTGACACCACTCTAACACCTGTTGTTTCTCAATCGAAACAATGGTACAGTCCGTTTCAGCTATAATTGTCATCGGATAAATCGCATTTGAAGAAAACAATAAGTTTGCTCCGATCATGTCCCCCATTTTGAACCGTTCTATCATAAACGTTCTACCTTCAATGTCATGCCTCTTTACATGAAGTGATCCAGTAGCGATAAAGTCAGCTGACTCACAAACATCACCTTCTATATATATAATCTGACCTTTCGCATAAGAACGACTAGACCTTGATGCAATTTCCTTAAATTCCTCCCATTGTTCAATAAGGAGGTCTTTTATCATGGGCGCCTTTCTTAAATGATAAAAATCAATACTACTGTCCATAAACAATCTCCCAGTGTAAATATTCTTCAATAGTGTGACATATGTAACACGTCTTCAAGGTCATTATATATTATTCTATTTCCAGGAGGTACTACTAATGAAAAAAAACTATTTTCACAACAACCTATAACGGCAAGACAATTGAGAAACTAATCGGCGATCCAGAAATTATGATCAATCATTTCATATTTAGAAGAGGTGAAGGACTTCCAGTTCACAACTCAAACTCAAACGTTTATATGATCATCTTAAAAGGAACATTATCCCTTAAACTTGACGGTCTAGATGCGTCTCATACCTCAGGTCAAATCCTTACCATCCCATATGGAAAATCTATGAACGTCAGAAACGAAAACGATGACATCCTTGAAATGTTCGTGCTTAAAGCCCCTCATCCAGACCAGTATGGTCTCTAGTAATAATAGGAGGATACTATGAAACTTATTCCAGTACTAAGTGGGCTTTCTATAGTCGCTATGGTTTTTTCCTATGGCGTTGATTCAACTAAAACGAAAAATGGTCTTAAATATGCCTTTGGGATGATACGCTCAATGGCTGGTGGACTCCTAGCAGTTATGCTTGCCATTGGACTTCTTCTAGCACTCCTGCCTCAAGACATGCTCCCAAAACTTCTAGGAGGAAACACCCTTCTTCTTGAAACACTTGGAGCAGCCTTAGTAGGGTGTATAACTATTATTCCTGCATTTGCAGCATTTCCACTTGTAGGCTCACTCTCAAATGCTGGTGGTCATATTCTTCCACTCACTGCATTTTTAACAACTCTTACAATGGTTGGTGTCGCAACATACCCAATTGAAGTATCTACCTTTGGGAAAAAAATACACCCTCATTCGAAACGGACTCAGCGTTGTAGCTTCCCTGCTCATTGCAACACTTATGGAGGATTATTATGATTCTTACTCAAAACA